>ERZ1026776.103-NODE-103-length-63994-cov-28.952314_pt1 | contig 63994 bp, 50 predicted proteins | sample MGYA00380125_ERZ1026776 | MGnify/ENA primary metagenome ERZ1026776 (study PRJEB33269, sample SAMEA4719761) | human gut metagenome | biome: human-associated habitat; feature: organic feature; material: feces | place: Cameroon | collected 2013-10 ...
TCACCTCGCCCAGCCAGTTCTTGTGGGCTTCGGCGCTGTTGCAGCCCTTGTACAGCGTGCCGAACTGGTCCACGGCCACGATGTCCTTTGCACCGGCTGTCATCAGCATCTTGATGATGGCCGTTCCGGCTGCGCCGGGGCCGTTCAGGACGATGTGGACATCCTCCATCTTCTTTCCCACCACGCGCAGGGCGTTGATGAGGGCAGCGGTCACGACGATGGCCGTGCCGTGCTGGTCATCGTGGAACACGGGGATGTCCAACTCCCGCTCCAGCGTCTCTTCGATCTCGAAGCACTCCGGGCTTTTGATGTCCTCCAGATTGATGCCGCCGAAGGTGGGCGCGATGGCCTTGCAGGCCGCGATCACGCTGGCCGCATCGTGGGCATCGATGCAGATGGGGAAGGCATCCACGCCGCCAAACTCCTTGAACAGCACCGCCTTGCCCTCCATGACGGGCAGACCGGCTTCGGGGCCGATATCGCCCAGACCCAGCACCGCCGTGCCGTTGGAGACGACCGCGACCATATTGCTCTTAAAGGTGTACTTGTACACGTCGTCCGGGTTTTCCTTGATCTTCCGGCAAGGCTCGGCCACGCCGGGCGTGTAGGCGGTGGACAGGTCGTCGCGGGTCTTGACCTCGACCTTGCTGACGATGCCGACTTTTCCGTGGTGGCTCTCGTGCATCTCGAGAGCGGCTTTGTTGTAATCCATGGGGTGTCCTCCTTTGAGTTTGATTCCTATTATAATAAGCGCTGCCGGGTCCTCTTTTCGGGAGCAAACAGCTTGACAACCTACGATGAATCGATTATACTGAAACCACAAAAGGTGCTGCCCACAAAATGGTCAGCGCCCCTTGCCTTGGATATCACGTTCTAAAAAGAAAGTGACCGCACGGTTTGGAAGCGTGGGCGGTCACTTTTCTTTTTTGTCGTGTTTTTTCTCTTTATGGATCTCCCACGCAACGTCAAAGACTGCGCGGAACAAATCGACCGCCAGCGCGAGCGCCGCGATCAACACCGAAGGTTCCATTCGATCTCCTCCCTTCGCCACAGGCTCCGGAAAGGATCTCCACTTCAAAAAAGCTGCCCTTTCCTTCGTCGCCTCTTTCGATCCGTATGGATGCAGAAAAACGTGAACAAGGCAAAGGGGGCACATGACCACCTGCATTTGCAGACAGCACCAGCTGACAGCCTTGGTGGCTGCATCTACAGAATAACACACTTTCTGCGGGAGCGCAATCCAAAAAGAAGTCCTTCGCCCTAAAACCCAAGTTTTTATGGGGAAAGCTGTGGAATTTTCGCGAAATTCTTTTCTTTTTCATTTTTACCCTTTATAATAGAGTCTGTCTGAAAATCGAACCCACCGGCCGTGCCGGTTTTAACAGGAGGTACTCATTTGAAACGTTTCGTTCAAAAGGCACTCTGCCTTCTCTGCGCAGGGGCGCTTGCCCTGACCGCAGCGGGCTGCTCTCAGTCGGCGGCCTCTTCTTCCGTAGCCAGCGAATCCGAAAGCTCTGTTTACGGCAAGGCTTCCGATTACGATTACCAGAACTTCGCCTACAGCGACGGTCTGGATGAAAACGGCTACTGGGACGGCATCCGCGCACTGGACTACGTCACCCTGCCGGAGGACTATGCATCCATCTCCCTGAAAAAATCCGACATCGAACCGACTGCCGAAGAGGTCCAGTCGCAGATCGATAATCTGCTGAGCCAGAACACCACCACCCAGCAGGTCACGGATCGTGCCGCTGCAGACGGTGACACCGTCAACATCGACTATGCGGGCACAGTGGACGGCGTCGCCTTCACGGGCGGGACCTACAGCGGCTACAGCCTGACGCTGGGCAGTGGGACCTTCATCGACGGCTTTGAAGATCAGATCATCGGCCACACCCCCGGCGAGACCTTTGATGTGAATGTCACCTTCCCCGATGGCTACAGCGATTCCACCGATTCCGAGGGCAACGCCGTGGTCCTGAGCAACAAAAAAGCCGTGTTCTCCGTCACGCTGAACTACATCAGCGAAGAGGTCCTGCCGGAACTGACCGACGCATGGGTGGACGAGAACTTCGGCACTTCGGACGACATCCACACCGTTGAGGACCTACGCGCCCTCTATCAGAAGATGCTGTACGAGAGCAATCTGAGCGATGCTGTCATGAGCTATCTGCTCGAGAACTCTACCTTCAAGGATCTGCCCAAGGAAGTGACCGATTATCAGGTCAACCAGTGCCTGAACTACTACTACACCATGGCCAACTACTACGGCTATGACCTCGACAGCTTCCTGCAGACCGCTTCCGGCTATGAGAACGCCGACGCTCTGCTGGATGCCATGAGCGACAGCATCACCCAGTACGCCCGCGAGGCTCTGCTCTATCAGGCGGTCGCCGAGGCAATGGACATCGCCCCCACGCAGGAGCAGATCGACACCTATTCGGCCTACACCGAGACCTATGGCGCAGACTACTGCACCATGGTGGCCCTGATGGATGCTGTTTCGGATGCCCTGACCACCGGCGCACAGGTCGCCTAAAAAATTTGCACAGCGTGCCGACCATTCCAAGAACGGTCGGCACGCTGTTTTTATTTGCAAACTTTTTGTGAATTTCCACAAAGGACCGGCCCACCCTATTGACATCCTTGGAAGTTTGGAGTATATTTTTAGCAGTCGAACAGTTAGAGTGCTAAAAGCAGAATAGCATATCTGCTGAACGGCTGCTAATCCAACACTTCAGGTACGAATGGAGGTCGATTCTATGAATACCAATCAATATACGCAGAAAACTCTGGAAGCCCTTCAGGCCGCACAGCAGCTGGCCGTGGAGTACCAGCACAACGCGCTGGAACCCGAGCATCTGCTTCACGCTCTTGCCTCGCAGGAGCATGGCCTGATCCCGCAGCTTCTCCAGAAATTGAACGTTGATCCGGGCAGCTTTGCCGCTTCCGTTGCCGAAAAGCTGTCGGCTCTGCCCCGAGTGTCCGGCTCCGGCCGCGACCCCGACAAGGTCTATATCTCTCAGGCCACGGACAAAGTCCTGAGCGCTGCCGCCCGCGAAGCCAAGGCGATGAAGGACGAATACGTCAGCGTCGAACATGTGTTCCTCGGCTTGCTGGACGAGCCGACCCAGAACACCACCGAGCTGTTCCGCGCCTTCAACATCAAGAAGGACGCCTTCTTACAGCAGCTGACCGCCGTGCGCGGCAACCAGCGCGTGACCAACGACAACCCCGAGGACACCTACAACGCCCTGCAGAAATATGGTCAGGATCTTGTAGATCTGGCCCGCAAGCAGAAGCTGGACCCGGTCATCGGACGCGATCAGGAGATCCGAAACGTCATCCGCATCCTGTCCCGTAAGACCAAGAACAACCCCTGCCTGATCGGCGAACCCGGCGTCGGCAAGACCGCCATCGCCGAGGGTCTGGCCCAGCGGATCGTCCGCGGCGATGTGCCCGAAAACCTGAAAGACCGCACCGTGTTCAGTCTGGACATGGGCGCTCTGGTGGCCGGTGCAAAGTACCGCGGCGAGTTCGAGGAGCGCTTGAAGAGCGTCCTGAACGAGGTCAAAAAGAGCGAAGGCAAGATCATCCTCTTCATCGATGAGCTGCACACCATCGTCGGCGCGGGCAAGACTGACGGCGCAATGGATGCCGGCAACCTGCTGAAGCCGATGCTGGCCCGCGGCGAGCTGCACTGTATCGGTGCGACCACGCTGGATGAGTACCGCCAGTATATCGAAAAAGACCCCGCTCTGGAACGCCGGTTCCAGCCGGTGCAGGTCGATGAACCCACTGTCGAGGACACCATCTCGATCCTGCGCGGCCTGAAAGAGCGCTACGAGGTGTTCCACGGCGTCAAGATCAGCGACAATGCGCTCATTGCCGCCGCTACCCTCTCGGACCGCTATATCACCGACCGCTTCCTGCCCGATAAGGCCATCGACCTTGTGGATGAAGCCTGCGCCATGATCAAGACCGAGATGGACAGTATGCCCAGCGAGATGGACGATCTGGCCCACCGCATCACCCAGCTGCAGATCGAGCAGGTCAGCCTGAAAAAGGAGACCGACGCTCTGAGCCAGAGCCGTCTGCACGAGCTGGAAAAAGAGCTGGCCGAGCTGCAGGATAAGTTCCGCAGCATGAAGGCAAAGTGGGAGAACGAAAAGAACGCCATCGGCAAGGTCCAGACCCTGCGTGAGCAGATTGAACAGACCAATGCCGCCATCGAAAAGGCCCAGCGCGAATACGACCTGAACAAGGCCGCAGAGCTGAAGTACGGCAAGCTTCCGGAACTGCAGAAACAGCTGGAAGCCGAAGAAAAACTGGCCAACGAGAAGAAAGAGGACAGCCTCCTGCGCGACCGCGTGACCGACGAGGAGATTGCCCGCATCGTGGCCCGCTGGACCGGCATCCCGGTCGAAAAGCTGGTCGAGGGCGAGCGCGAGAAGCTGCTCCATCTGGACGACGTGCTGCACAAGAGAGTCATCGGCCAGAACGAGGCCGTCACCAAGGTCAGCGAAGCCATCCTGCGCAGCCGCGCCGGCATCGCGAACCCGAACCGCCCCATCGGCAGCTTCCTGTTCCTCGGCCCCACCGGCGTCGGCAAGACCGAACTGGCCAAGGCGCTGGCACAGGCTCTGTTCGACGATGAGCGGAACATGGTCCGAATCGATATGACCGAATATATGGAGAAGTTCAGCGTCAGCCGTCTGATCGGCGCGCCTCCGGGATATGTCGGTTATGAGGAAGGCGGTCAGCTGACCGAGGCCGTCCGCCGCAAACCCTACAGCGTCGTGCTGTTCGATGAGGTGGAAAAGGCTCATCCGGATGTGTTCAACATCCTGCTTCAGGTGCTGGACGATGGCCGCATCACCGACAGTCAGGGCCGCACCGTGGACTTCAAGAACACGGTCATCATCCTGACTTCCAACCTCGGCAGCGACATCATCCTGAACGATCTGGAAAATGCCCGGGCCAACGGCTCCAACGAGCTGAGCCCTGAAGCACGCCAGCAGATCGATGCCCTGCTCAAGTCGAAGTTCCGTCCGGAGTTCCTGAACCGTCTGGACGAGATCGTCTACTACAAGAGCCTGACCAAGGACGAGATGCGCAGCATCGTGGACCTGCAGCTCGAGGACCTGCGCCACCGCATGGACGAGGGCAAGCACCTGAATCTGAATGTCACCACCGCCGCAAAGGATTTCATCATCGATTCTGCTTACGACAGCGTCTATGGTGCACGTCCCATCAAGCGGTTCATCCAGAGCCGGGTCGAGACCTTGATTGCAAAGGCCATCATCAAGGGCGACTACGCCGAGGGCGCAACGCTGACCGTCGATTACGATGGCAGCGCCCTGATCCTGAAATAAATCACGTTGATTTTACCTGTTTTGTACCCCGCGTAGGCGGTAACGCTTGCACGGGGGTGCAGAATATGGTATGATAGGCGTTGAACAAAGTGCTTTTCATCGTCGAGAGCAACGGTGAAGAGCACTTTTTGCTAAACAAAAATTATAACAGAAAGCAGAGTGTGATTTTCCTTTATTATGGACGATGGCAGTATGACGCTTTGGGTGTCACTGGTGATCTTGGTGGCATTCTCCGCCTTTTTCTCCGCATCCGAGACCGCATTTTCTTCCCTGAATCAAATCCGTCTGAAAAGCCGTGCCGACGATGGCGACAGCTCCGCCGCCCGCGTTCTGGCTATGGCCGAACAGTATGATAAGCTCCTGTCCACGATTCTGGTGGGCAACAACATCGTGAACATTGCCGCCGCTTCCATCGGCACGATCCTGTTCAGCCGTCTGCTGGGCGCAGAACGGGGCGCGACCGTCTCCACCATCGTGCTGACCATCGTGGTGCTGATCTTCGGCGAGGTGACCCCGAAAAGTCTGGCCAAAGAGATGCCGGAACGGGTGGCCACGATGGTGTCGCCCTTCCTGAGCATCCTCATAGTCATTTTGACGCCGGTGACATGGCTGTTCACCCAGTGGAAAAAACTGCTGGGCCACTTCATCCACAGCGGCGAGAGCGATACCATCACCGAAGGTGAGCTGATGACCATGGTGAGCGAGGCCGAGAACGACGGCGAGCTGACCGACCGCGAGAGCGAACTGATCCGCAGCGCCATCGAGTTCGACGATGTGGAAGTGGAAGAGATTTTGACTCCCCGCGTGGACGTGGTGGCCGTGGCGGACGATATCGCGCTGGAAGAATTGGCGCAGACCTTTGCAGAGTCCGGATACTCCCGTCTGCCCGTCTATCATGGGACCATCGATAATATCATCGGCGTGGTCCACGAAAAGGACTTCTACATTGCCCGCCTGAAAAAAGAAACAAAGATCGACGATCTGGTGGCTCCCACCCTGTACACCACCGGCTCCACCCAAATTTCGCAGCTGCTCCGCACCCTGCGGGAACAGCACCACCACATGGCCGTCGTCGTGGACGAATACGGCGGCACGGAAGGCATCATCACCTTGGAGGACATCCTCGAAGAGCTGGTGGGCGAGATCTGGGATGAACACGACGAGGTCACCGAGGATTTCCGCAAACAGTCGGACGGCAGCTGGCTGGTGTCCGGCTCGGCCAGCGTCGATGACCTGTTCGAGATGCTCGACCTGCCCGAGGATGAGGACATCGATTCCAACACCGTCAACGGCTTGGTGCAGGAAAAGACCTGCCATCTGCCCAAGGTCGGCGACCACTTCACCCTCGGCGAGTACGATGGTGTGGTCACTCGCACCGCCCGCCGCCGCGTCACCGAAGTCCGTCTGACTCCGACGACGCCCGCTGACGCTTCCGAAAAGGACGACGAAAAAGAAAAACGGTTCTCCCGCCTGTCCCAGCGCGAAAACCGCTAACGAACAGCCCCCAGCTTTGCAGTCCGCAAGGCTGGAGGCATTGTTTTTCTCTTATTTTGTCTGGACCAGCTCGATGAAGGCTTTCATCTGCGGGGTCAGCCATTTGTCCCGATGATAAAACAGCTGACGCCGCATCACGACGTCGCAGTCCGGGACGTTCAGACGGGAAAGGGTCCCGGCGGAGAGCGCTTCCCGGACGATGTATTCCGGCAGGAACGAAAGCCCCATCCCCCGCTCGACCATCTGGCACAGGATAGACGCGCTGCCCAGCTCCAGATACGGCTTGATAGACAGCTGATGCGCCGCCAATGCTTGGTCGAGGGCATCCCGGTAGCTCATGCCGCGCTCGGTCAGCAGAAATTCCTGCTGGGACAGCTCTTCCAAGGTGACCGCTTCTTTTTCGGCCAGCGGATGACCCGCCGGAGCCACGATGCAGATGGGTTCCGGTTCATCCAGCGCCAGCACCAAGCTGGGCTGGACCAGCGGCTGATCCAGCGTATAGGCCAGATCGACCTGATTCGTGCCCAGCCACTGAAGCATCTCGTCCGCCGTGGCCGTATGCAGGACCAATTCGACCTGCGGAAAAAGCGCATGATACCGCTGCAACAGATCGGGCAGAAAGGCGCTGCACAGCGAGTCGGCCAGCGCAACGCGCAGGGTCCCGCTGACCTGCCGCGCGGGCTGCAGCGCCGCTTTCGCCTGCTGCGACGTGGCCAGCAGGGTGCGGGCATAGGAAAGAAAGGTCTGGCCGGCATCCGTCAGCCGGACCGTCTTTCCCACGCGGTCGAAGAGGGGCGTTTCCAGCTCGGCTTCCAGCTGTGCGATCTGGGACGACACTGCCGACTGCGAATAGCCCAGCTCGCGCGCCGCGCGGGAGAAGCTGTGCAGCTCGGCGATGTGCAGAAAGGTGTTGATGGTCCGCAGTTCCATAGCGTCTCCTTCGGCTCAGCGGCGGGAAATGTCGGTGACCGTCAGCGTTTCGCCATCGACTTTGAAGTGGACTTCCAGCGGACCGAACTCCATGCCGTAGACCCGCTCAGGGTCGTGCTGATAGGACGGACGCGGGTCGTTTTCCAGCACGCCGCGCAGGGCGTCGCGCTCGTCGGCGGGGACCTTTGCCCAGAGCGTCTCGGGGGCCTCGACGGTCAGCTTGTGCATCTGCGTCTGGGCGGTGAACCCACCGGCGGCATCCGCGTGGCAGTCGGCATACGGGATATAGGGTTTGATGTCATAGATGGGCGTTCCGTCCATCAGGTCCGCGCCCCGCACGATGAGGACCGGGCCGACATCCTGTCGGAACTCGATGGCTTCCAGCTTGACGCTGGAAAGTCCCAGCGGATTGGGGCGGAACGGCGACCGGGTGGCAAACACGCCCATGCGGGTGTTCCCGCCCAGACGCGGGGGCCGGACCGTGGGCGACCAAGTGTCCCGCACCGCCCCGGAGAACTGCCACACCAGCCAGATATGGCTGAAATCTTCCAGCCCGCGGACGGCGTCCGGATTGCGGTATTCGGGCGTGAAGATAACCTCGCCCCGGAGACTGTCCACCAAACCGCTCTGGCGCGGGATGCCGAACTTGGTAGGGAACGCGGTATGGATGTGCGCGATGACTTTCAAGGTCATTGCTTCGTTGGCGGTCTGCTTCATGAGAATCGTCTCCTTCTCGGAAAAAATGGTTGACACGGTGGTGTTTCAGTTGTATAATACAACTAAAGATTGTGGAGTGCGCAAGCTGTTCCAACCAGAAAGGAGATTTCACATGACAGATGGCGCACAGATCGAATATTTTATCTGGAAAAACAACATGAAAACCAGCCACGTTGCAAAAGTGCTGGGCATCAGCACCAGCACGCTGAAAAACAAGCTGGCCGGAAAGACGGATTTCAAGGTCAGCGAAGCCGACACCCTCTCTTCCCTGCTGGGCCTGACCCCGCCCCAGCGGGACCTGTGCTTTTTCTGCGCGGGCGGCCGGAGGTGACGAAGATGACCAAAGAACAGCGACAACTGACCAAGGATGCACTTCGCCGTTACGGGACCCGCCAGTGGGCTTGCAGCCCCGCCAACGCGGGATGGCAGCGGGCCATCGAGCGAACGCTGGAATATTATCAGGAGGTCGATCCCCTGCGGGCCGACCTGATGCGTCTGCGCTACTTCGAGCGCCGCACCGAGGACGACACGATCGAACAGCTGCACATCGGCCGCAGCACCTACCAGAAGGCCCAGCTCGACCTTTTAAGCACGGTGGCAATCTACGCGGCCCGCTTTGGCGCACTGTAAAAAGGACCCCCGGCGACATGCCCCGGGAGTCCCTGCGTTTACTGTTTTTTCTGTTCCGGATGGTCGCAATGTCCGTGGCAGGAAGCACAATTTCCGCCACAGCCTTCGCCCTTCCAGCCGCCCTGCTTGGAGATCCAAACAACGGCCACGGCAAACAGCGCCGCCAACACCAGCAGCGTAATGATTCCACGAATTGAAAGCATCGTTCTGACCTCTCTTTTGCGCCAGTAGGCACAAATCAAGTATACACTATTTTGCCCAAAAGAGCAACCGGCAGAAAAAGTTTTCAAATTTCGGAAATTAACCCTTGCAAATCGGACCGCTCCGTGCTATAATAGTCGTGTTCCGATTCGGAGGATTAGCTCAGCTGGTTAGAGCACCTGCATCACACGCAGGGGGTCTGGGGTTCGAGTCCCTAATTCTCCACCAAACGTAAAGCCGTTTACCTGAAAAGGTAAGCGGCTTTTTCTTGTATCTACGTGCTTTTTGACAGCTAAAAGTGAAACGGATTCACTTTTGCATATTGATAATGAAACGTGCGGGAGGCCCCCTTTTCAGTCGTTTGTAGCAAGTTTGTAGCAGATCTGTAGCAAAATTCGGGGAGTAACGGCAAAATGACCTCAGAAGCCCGATTTTTGCAGATTTTTGGGTATAAAATTTTATTCTTGAATTTTGTGCAGAATGACAGTGGCGCTTTTCATTCGGATTCTGATGCCGTATAATAAAGAAAAAGATTATGGATGAAAGGAGAAATCGCTGTGCGCTACACCATCCGGCATTTTGATTTGCCGCTACTTGCCTTTGAAGCAAACATGGACAGTGCAGATACTGACCTCCATATTATAAAGGTCTACGAAGAAAACCGTTCCTTTCTACCTTTGAACCTGACTGTATCAGAAGATGGCGTGGAACGCTGGCTGCGGCATCGCACAATTCCGAAGAATCGAGCGTATGTAGATGCTCTGCTCTCCAAGGTGGGGCTTTCCTTGAATCGTCCGCTGGGAATTATCACCGTCTGCAAAGGACTTTCGCTCAATGACTGTTTTTGGGTAGATGCAGAGGGTTCCGGTGACACCTTTGAAAAAGTAAATCTTTACGATAACCGATTCAGTCAGGTGCTGGCAGCAATCGCCTTTACAGGATATGGCAGCAGCATACGAACTTCGCTTGCGTCCTGCCCGGAGTTCTCGACTAACGGGATGCTGCCAAAATGCTGGCGCAGACAAAACGGAAAAATCTATCTTTATAAAGGTGGCACGTCAGGGTTCAGCAATCTGGGGTTTGAACCATACTCGGAACTGTACGCTTATCAAGTTGCACAGGTGATGGGTGTGAATGCGATTCGATACACCCTGACAAAAGATCTGAAAAAGACGCTTTGTTCCAAGTGTGAACTGTTCACCAGCAAAGAGTATTCTTATATTCCCATCGGACAGCTTGTGTCCAAAGGCGGAATAAAAGCAATTTTAGCGTATTATCAGACGTTAGGTCGGAACTTTGTGGATGCGCTGGAAGATATGCTGGTCTTTGATGCAATCATCTGCAACACTGACCGCCACTATGGAAATTTTGGTGTGTTGGTGGATAATAAGACCAACACGATTGCGGCACCCGCACCGCTGTTTGACCACGGAAACTCGCTGTTCAGTCTGGGCGGAACGGATCTTTGGGACAACCAGAAAGCATTTGATGAATATGCCCGTACACTGCTTCCGCTTGCATACGATGATTTCTTTGCAGCGGCAAAGAGTGCAATGAAACCTCGTCACCGTGCAATGCTCCATAAGCTGCTGGATTTCCACTTTGACCGCAGAGCGACACGTTATAATCTGCCGCCAAAACGGTTGAAGATGATCGAAAAAGAGGTACAGCGCAGAGCAAGAGTACTTTTAGGGTAAAAAAGAAAACCGTCAAACGTGAGAGATTTCTCTCTCATGCGTTGACGGTTTTTCTTGTCAGTGGAGGGGATGGCTTTCCTTGAAAGTGGCGAAAAATTTTATTGAAAGATTCCAAAGAGAGACAACGAGCTAGATGTGAAACGGCTACTTTTGAATTTTCTCGATGAGACACTCGTGTTTTTTGGTGGCTTTATCATAGTTGATGCCCACTAGCAGAATATTCCCTTGATAATCTTTCAAGGCGTTTCCATAGTGTTTCTCCTTGATTTGAGCAAGTGCACCAGATGCACTCTTGTTCCATTTCAGTTCGATTACTACTGCGGGCTTGTCTAGATGCATCCTGTGAGGAATCATACACACATCGGCAAAGCCTTTACCTGCAGGCAACTCCCGCACTATCGTGTAATACTCTCGTGCAAAATAGAAAGCCAGATTGATGATACAACTCAACGAATTTTCATCGTTATATTGAAGAACTGACACTTCTTCGTGTGCCTTATCAATTCCGGCCGCAACAGCATCTGCATCCATCGCCCACAGTGCTTCCAGCAGTTTGCGAGATGCTTCCACGGAATCCATCACGCCACGCCAGCTCATTGTGCTAATGGCATTGATATACTCCTGCGAAACTTCCTTGTTTGGAATCGTCACGGCTTCATCTATGCTATTGTAGGTCAGGTAACCCAAATGTACCAGCAGGGTCAACACATCGTCTTTGCTGGCAAAGGTGGTCATATCATTGCTGAAAGTGCCCGTGTTGATTTTTATGGATTCGCCTGCCAGCATTCGGACAACCGCATCCTGCAAGCCATCCATATCCATCTGGATATAAATTTTCAAGGCTTCATAGGTTTCGGTTTGGTTCCAATAGGTGCCAAATTTGTGCCGCAGCATCGCATCCACAACAGACTTAGGGCTGTACATGGAATAATGTTCATCCCCGGACTGCCGATGGGCAATCAGTTCATAGCCATCATACCATGCTTTGGCCTCTTCAAAGTTCATCTGATACTTTTCGCAAAGAGCAGATACTTCTGATTCGGTAAAGCCGAAATACTCTGCCAGTTCACCGGGATCGGTCATGGAATACTCAGTAAACATATTTAGTGCAGAGTGGGAGCCGTACTTTTTAATAGGTAAGATGCCTGTCATGTAGGCCAATGCAACGTAATCCTTGTCTTTGAGCCAAGCTCGCAGAAAGTCAAGATATTTCTTTTGTGCATCCTGATTCTGTTGATATTCTCGAAACAGGCAATCCCATTCGTCAATTAAAATCACGAAAGAACGATTTGTTTTTGCATAAATGTCTTTCATGACCTGAATGAGATTGTTTTCATCCCGAAAACGGACATTTTGAAAATGGTCCGTTAAATCAAATACAAGATATTTTTGCAGCATTGTTAGCATTTCATCCATGCTATGCGTCATGCTGAGAAATTCCTGCATGTTGACCTTGATTACGTCATACTGGTTGAGGTGCTGCTGATAAGATGACACATAGTGGATTTTCAAGGAACTGAACAACGATGCGGAATTCTCGCCACGGTCATAGTAAGCGGCTAGCATATCGGCAGCCATCGACTTGCCGAAACGGCGAGGACGACTGACACAGATGAACTTCTGTCTGGTGTTCAAAACGGCATTGGTCTTTTCGATCAATCCGGTCTTATCTACATAGATTTCGGAGTTTAGGCTTTCCTGAAAGCCCTTGCTGCCCGGATTCAGATAGCTTCCCATATGATGCCTCCTATCCTGAAAATATCATTGTATTCATTATACTCTAATCCATCAGGAAGCACAAGAACGGGTTGATCAAAGCGAAAAGAAAACATCTTGTGTTGCGCATAGCGTAATTCGCATATAAAACTCTTGCAAACATACTCCTGCAGGAGTATAATTGGAGTGAGGAGGTGGTTCTGTGGAAAAAACAATTTATCACGGTTCGGATCATATTATTGAAAAGCCAAAGTTCGGCTATGGCAAGCCCTACAATGACTATGGCATCGGCTTTTACTGCACTCAGAACCCCAACATGGCCAAAGAGTGGGGCGTTGGCATCGACCACAATGGCTACGCTAACCGGTATAAAATCGAATGCGACGGTTTGACCATTCTAGATTTGAACGCTCCCGGTTACACGATGCTGCATTGGCTGACGATTCTTTTGGAGAACCGTGAATTTGATGCTTCCACTCCTCTGGCTGCAGAAGCCAAAGACTACCTGCTGAAAAACTTTCACCTCGACTATAAGTCTGCCGATATCATCATTGGCTACCGGGCAGATGACAGCTATTTTTCTTTTGCATCCGATTTTATCAACGGTGCAATCTCTTACCGCCAGTTGTGCAATGCCATGCGCTTGGGCAAACTGGGGCAGCAGTTCGTGCTGAAAAGCAAAGCGGCCTTTGAACAGCTGGAATTTCTCGGCTATGAGACCGCAGACTCTAAAGAATGGTATAAGAAAAAGGCCTTCCGTGACCAGACAGCCCGCCGCCAATATTTTGACGTGGAGCGCAACCGCCGCCAGAGGGGAGATCTTTATATTACCACGATTCTCGATGAGGAGATGAAGCCCAATGATCCACGCTTACGATAAAAGCTATCTTTCTGCTGCACAGAAAAATCTTGCCCGGATGTTGGATTATCTTGTCAACGATCTGCATTATCCGTTGGAGAAGGCATGGCAGTGGTTTGTGACCAGTGAACTGTCTGCCCGGTTCGAGCAGGGGGATTGTTCTGTGTTGGTGGGCTTGTCCGGTGTAGAACTTGCCCGCGCTGTACTGGAGCAGGTGGGCGAAGCCGTGCCCATGCAGAAACCCTCGTATGCCTACGACCGCAGCCCGGAATACTGGACAGGCTGGGCTCTTGCCTATTACCAGTGGCTGACCGGTCTGCGCTTTGCGGAGATTGAACAGGCAGTGTCTATCGCGGAGGTGCGGCTGCTGTATACGCCCTACCACGAGATGGATGTACGGCAGTTTGCAGACAAGATGAACGAGTTGTACCGTGCGGCAAAGCCGGAAACAAACCTGAAAGCCATGCGCACATTGGCCGGATTGAGCCAATCGGAACTGGCAGGACAGGCTGATGTGCCTGTGCGTACCATTCAGCAGTACGAACAGCGACAGAAGGACATCAACAAAGCACAAGCAGAAACGCTGCTTCGCCTTGCGCGTGCGCTGAATTGCAACGTAGAGGATCTGATGGAGAAAGTTCCACCGCTGAATTTTATCGCAAGGCAAGAAAGTAGTGCAACATGAAAACAGCATATTTGCGATATGCAATTCAACGCTGTTGCCGTTGCATTAAAAAGTTGAATTGCAATAAATAAGAATGAAGCGATGAGACCTGACACAGATTGTGCAAACAAAAAAGAAAGCTGCCATCCATGAGAAAAATTCTCACGGATCGGCAGCTTTTCTCTTTATGCCTTCGTTGTGGTCAGAACTTCATCATTGACCAGCTGATTGGCCTTATCAAAGGCTTCGATCATCTGGGTCGCTTTCGGATGGAGATAGACTTCATCCAGCGTTTTGGATTTGGGCGTGTGCCCGACAGCGCGTTTCAGGATATCCTTGTTGACGCCTGCGCGATCACAAAGGCTGGCGTAGGTATGGCGGGTGGTGTAGGGCGTATAGGTGGCGAGCTTCCCGGCAAACTCCGGCTTGCGCTTACCATTTTCGTCGTAAGGATTCGGCTGGATGCCGATTTCCTCCAGGAAATGATAGAATTTGCGGTTGCGCCAGTTCTTTTCGTTCCAGAAACCGCCTTTTCCATTGGGAAAGAGCGGACCGTTTTCCGCAGAGATGGCATACGCATGTTCAAAAACCGGAATGCCAAAGTCGAGAATGGGAATGATGCGGTTGCGTCCGGCTTCGGTCTTGCAGCCGCCGATCAGATAAGCACCGGATTCCGTGCGGTGAAAATCTTCGTGTTTGAAGTGCAGCAGCTCATAGATACGCACTCCGCAGGCCAGAAGAGCAATTACCATCTGCCCGGTGGGCGTGTTCTTCTGGCTCAGGATCAGCGTCACCTGTTCGTCCGTGAAAATCTCGCGTTCCGGAGATTTGCGCCCTTCGACTTTCAGGACAGATGCAAGGTTGGCATCCACGACACGCCAGCCAATGGCTGTGCGATACAGCTTACTGATAAGAGTACGCTCTTTTTCCAACATGCTTTGAGACAGGCCGTTATCGGCCATCTTATCAAGGATGTTTTGGAAGTCCTGCGCATAGAGGGCGGCAATTTTGAAGTGCCACAGCGGACGGAGATATTTCCACGCAATGTCATAGAGCTCGCGAGCCTTATCGGACCGGCTCTTATATTCACGGGAATCTTTGAACATCCGGAAGCAGTCCTGCAGGGTAGAGTCCTGATAAGGTGTGGCCGGACGCTTCATCATTTCGGCGCGGACAGCTTCTGCTTCTTCACGGGTGACGTAGGTGCCAACAGCCTTCATGACTGTAATTCCGGTGTGAGGATCAGGGATCGGCATTCGGAGCAACCATGGTTTCCGGCGTGTTCCGGACATTCGTGTGATGCTGCCATTGCCAGACGAGGCTTTCAGCCGGGGTGATTCTCGTTTGGCTGGAACGGCAGGTGGAGCTACTGCACCGGGGGATGGCGCTGTGCCAACGGGATGACCGCAGGCAGAGCAGAATTTAGCGGTATCTGAGATTTGATGACCGCAATTTTCACAGAACATAGATTTGAACCTCCTGCTTCAAAAAATGCCCTCAGCATCGGAGGATACTGAGGGCGAACGGTTAGATCAGTTACGGGCGCGGGAGAGCTGGTAGTCCAGGCTCTGTTCAGCTGTGAGACCATTCTGAATTATAGCAATTTTCAAAATTAAAGCGCATAGCCGCATGAACGAAACCAACCGGAACAGTTAGAAGGAGAAACATCATGAAAGGCGTGTTGGAGTGCATTTGGAAGAGCATCCAGTGTCCTTGCTTTGAATTTGCGCAAAAGAGCTTTTACCTTCGACCAAAGTTTTTCAATGGGATTCAGATCAGGACTATACGGTGGAAGATAGATGTATCGAATCCCAGAGCTGTCCAGCAGATTTTTCACTGCCTTTGCATGGTGCGATTTCATATTGTCCATCACGAGGACAGAATTGCCGTTTAGATGAGGCAGCAAATCAGTTTCCAGATACCGCTTAAACCTCTCTACAGTCGTTCCACCTGAGAAGGTCGTATAGTGTAATGTCCCGTTCAACTGGATAGATGACAGAATAGTCGTATTCTTCGGCTTGGAAAGCGGAGTAGCGTCAACGGCTCGACTTCCACCAAATGAATGTACAGATCTCTGATATCGTAAAGGCTATGCCGCAGGTGAGCTGTGCAACGCTTGAAACGGTAATGAATCTTGCGGCAATCAATAGTGTCTATCGTGATCATGCACATGTTCAGAAGGAAGACATTATAGATGCACTTTTAAAAGTGGTCTATAATCTCAGAAAAACGGACTGTGAGGAGGATCCGCAGGAACACCAGATGATTGCCGTGCACGAGGCTGCGCATGCTGTTGTGGGAGAGGTTCTGCATTCTGGTAGCATTGGGATTATTACAATTCGCGGAAGTCATGGTGCTATTGGTGGTATGGAGAGTGGGTTTGCTGTTTATGCTAAGAGCGAAGAAGAATTTCAGGATGAGATCATAAAAACCTTGGCAGGCAAGGCGGGAACTGCTTTGATCTATGGAATCATGGACATTCGTGCAGCGGCTGATATTAAGAAAGCAGACCAGCTTCTGGATATCTGGCTGTGTCACTTTGCTGGTGGAGGTTTTTCAGGAGTTGAACCTAGCGAAAATAGATTGTCCGAGCAGAGACTTTCTTATAATGAAGCCATCAAGTCAGCAAAACTGGAAGAACTTTACCGCAGAGCCTATAAAATTCTCCATAACAACAGGGAGTTCCTCCTTGCTGTCCAGAAAGAACTTCTGGAACATGAAACGCTTTTGAATAGTGATCTTGCAAAAATTCGGGAATCTTGTATCTAAAACCTATTATTCAAAATGATAAAACGGTCAAGTCCTTCATGGGCTTGACCGTATTTTGCTGCGGAATAGTTGAATTTTATCTTATATAAGAAGCTACAAAAATACAGCCCGTGAGTGAGACGCGCGTGTCGAAAGTGAATTTTTGCAAGCGCCCCTGTAGCACACCCATTCTGAAAATGGGTGTGCCGTGAGAGGGTGCTCGCGGAAATTCGCTTTTGACACAAGCGGCTCACGAGCGGAAAAAATTTTATTCCTCTTCCTTTATATATAGGAAGGAACGCAGCATTTGAGAGACCGCTGTTCTTTGAGCAGGAGAGAGTTTAGCCCATAGATCAAGAATTTCCTTTTGATCGGGGGTTAAGTAAACAGAGTCTTCCTCCTGAAAGAACTGGGAAAGCGAGATACCAAGACCAGAGCAGATTTTCTCAAGAGAAGCTACATTGGGTTGAAGATTCCGTCTGCGCCATGTAGAAATGGTAGATTGTGTTAGGCCAGAATTTTCTGCAAGGGCATACTCAGACCAGCCACGGGCAAGACGCTCCTGTTCGATGCGCCCTAAAATATCAAATGTAGGCTTCTCTCGTTCCATGGTTGACCTCCTTGTAAAAATCGTAGTGATTACTTACGATTTTATTGTTCCAAGGCTTGACCGATAATTGTATAAGTCGTATACTTTGAATAGTAAAAATCACATTACTGCCGTTCAATTTGGGTGATATGACACAAGAAGAAAAAAGATTCGAAAAAATTTGTAGTAAAAAGATCTAGAAAATGATATGGTAGACACTCCCTGTCCATCTTCGTTGTTATAATGGGGCTGAAGCAAAGAGGAGGACAAGCCAATGACAGCAGACACCTTAAAAACGACCCGTGTGTTGGAACTTTATCAGGATTTTCTTTCCGGTAAGCTCATCAATAAGCAACAGGCCGCAGAGCAGTACCATGTGAACGTCCGCTCCATTCAGAGAGACATTGACAGTATCCGGGATTTTCTTTCGGAACAGTGCGCCAAAGAAGGCATCGTACGGAAGATCGAGTACGACAAAAAGGAAAACAGCTACCGTCTGGTCACGCAGGAGGTTGAGCAGCTTTCTAAAGGTGAAGTTCTGGCCCTGTGCAAGATTCTGCTGGAGAGCCGTGCCTTTACCAAAGAGCAGGTTGAGAAGCAGTTACAAATCATTCTGAATCTTTGCGTGTCGCAGAGGGAAAAGGCCGACATTGAGTGGTTTATCAGCAATGAGCTGTTCAACTATCATGACCCGGCTCATGCAGCCGTTGACCCGGACAATCTGTGGATGGTGGCACAGGCCATCCGAAATCAGTCGGTACTGGAAATTGAGTATCAGAAGCTGAAGGACCGTCAAATCGTAAAACGGATGGTTGAGCCAGTGGGGTTGATGTTCTCAGAGTATTATTTCTATCTCATGGCTGTTATCACAGATCACTCCACCAGAGAGGCTTTCCACAAAAAGAACGATCCTTATCCCACCATTTATCGGCTTGATAGAATCCACTCCATCAAGGAAACAAGCGAAAAGTTCTCTGTTCCTTATAAAGACCGCTTCAAAGATGGCGAATACAAGAACCGTACCCAATTCATGTTCGGCGGTGAACCGCAGAGAATCAGCTTCAACTATTATGGCCCATCGGTGGAAGCTGTGCTGGATAAGTTCCCGATGGCAAAAGTCGTAGATGAAAAAGAGGGTGTTTGCTCTATTGAAGCCGAAGTCTTTGGAACGGGCGTGAAAATGTGGCTGCTCAGTCAGGGCAGCAAAGTCAAAGTGACTGCACCGGAAACGCTGGTGCAGGAGATAAAGCAGGAAATTGGACGAATCGATGCACAGTATGAACAGATGGGAGGTAAAACAAATGGATGAACAGTTCGTACATGAAGACCAAATGCGAAATGCCCGAACACAGGGCGTAGGTTCCATGGTGTCAGAGCAAAACCGCCAGAACGCTTTAGAGCTGATGCGGAAGATGCACAAAATCGACACGCAGAATGCGGCGACTAAAGCAAAAATTGATGCCAATCTGAAAAAAGCTCTGGAATGTGTTGATAATGTCCGTGACTTTGTAAATGACTCCAACCATGTCTTAGGAAATCCCACAACAAAACATGGTGAGTATGCAGAGCAAGTTGACATCAATTTCCATAATGCAGATCAAATCATGCACAACCGTAGAGCAGACGCGACTAAAGATGGTGTTGGACGCACTGCTCCAGAAGATTATCGGGTCAATGGTGTTGCAGTACAGTCTAAATATATCAATGGTACAAACAATTCTCTAAGCCATGTGCTTGAGCACCTTGAAAAGTATAAGGACATCAACTTTGGTCAGGATGGCAGCTATTATGTTATCCCGAAAGACCAGTATGAACAAATCAAAAAGGTGCTGTCTGGGGACACCGATGGTCTGAGCGCAAAATCCATCCGTGCCATTAAAGAAAAGATACGCGAAATCGAAGAGCAGACAGGACGTTCGTTCTTTGATGTTGTTCGGTCTGGCAATGTGGATTATGCAGCGGTACAAAAAGGCAAGATCATGGAAACGCTGGATAAGAAATCCGACCAGTTGAACCAGACTGCCGATAGCCAGAAGCAGCGTGCGGATGAACGCAGCGATAAAAAACGAGAACAAGCACAGCAGGAAGCAGCACCGTCCTTGAAAAAAGCCGGAGAAGCGGCTGCGAGTTCTGCTGCTGTTGCCGGTACACTCCAGTTGGCTTTCAGTATTTTTGGAAAGTGCATGGAAGGAAAGAAAATCAACGAGTTTACAAAAGAGGACTGGAAAGAAATCGGCATAGATGCAGCAAAAGCTACCGCAGAGGGTGGAGTCAGTGGTTTGGCGATTTATGGAATCACCAACTTCACCAACATTTCTTCTGGTCCTGCGGCGGCAGGTGTTTCTTTGGCATTCTCGGTGTCCGAACTGGCATATCGCCGGAGTAATGGAACAATTTCGCAGGAAGAATTCACAGATGGATGCCAGATTGCTGCCTTAAATGCCGCAGTAAGTGCAGTTGGCGCAAGAATTGGTGCAGTTGCAGGACAAGCACTTCCTCTTCCAGTGATTGGCCCGATTTTGGGTTCTGCTATCGGTTCCTTTATTGCAACCCAAGGTTTGGAACGGCTCTGTGACGAGGGCTTCCACAATGCTCTTACGATGTCTGCTTACGAAGTGCGAAAAATGACTCAACGGCTGGAATACGGAACTGCACGCATTGCGTACAGTTCTGCTTATACAAATAAGGCAATTTCTCAAGCGCAGAACCTCCATGAAGAGACCCAAACGCTTCTGGATGATTTCAACAGAAAGAAAAGGTGATTTTTTATGACAAAGGAACAATGCAGCTTACAACCGAATTATTACGGCAGTTCTTGTGATTTTCAGGATTTGCAGTCTGCCGTGCAGCAGTTGACGACCAAATCCGATGCACAGTTTGAGGAACTGAAAAACGAGAAGTGGTTCCATCGTATTTTCAATATGGTGGTCTGTCCTAGAAAAAACAATATCCGCATGGCAGAGCAGATCACTTCTTTGGCACAGGCACAGGGAATTCTGATTGAAATTCTGGTTCGCCTGGCCGATCAGGATGCCAATATCGCCGGGATGGTGATGCAGTCCCAAAGCGATGTCCGGGCACTGGCTCAGAACAGTGCTTATCTTCAGGAGCGGCTTTATCTGCTGGAAGACAAGAGCTATGGCATCAAGGAAAACGAAAACCTGAAGGATTTGAACGGTCAGCAGCGGAATATTCTTTCCGGCTGTCTGAATGAGGCATCCAAGCTGTATGCAATGCCCTCCAACGAGCAGCGTTTGTATGCTAATGAACTGCTGAACTATCTGCAAGCCGATGCACAGGTAGCGAATCTGGAAGATGCTCTGGATAATCTTGAAGATAACGCAAAGCGGAAAATCCTGAGCTGCGTTATCACCTATATGTATCTGTACGACCATACTGCGGAGTCGATGGAACAGGATGAACAGGAAGATTTCATTGATCTGTTTGACCTTGGCCGCAAGACCATCAAATCTCTGAAGCAGCAGACTGTGGATACCTACCGTCTGCGCGGTGTGGATGGCTGTATTGACCGCTATATCACTACGCCTATCGAGATCACCGAAGAAACCCCGTTTGAAGTGGAACTGCCGGAACCGAAAGCCGCAGAAGAAGCACCTGAAGCACAGGTCGCGGAAAATGGTGAAAAAGCCATCGACACGAACGTACCTCGCGAGAAGCTGGTGCTGTCTGGTTCAATTCAGAATGATGGTGAAACCATTTATAAAAATAAGGAAATCCACTTCTCGTCCGCAATGATGAATTGCAAGGGTATGGTCAAGTTCATCAACTGTGCTATCCACTACAATGAGGATGAAGCTAGCCGGATTTTCTTGGGAGATGAAGCGTCGCTCCAGATTGAATCGTCAACTGTGATTTGCCATGGAGACCGTGAAAAGGGCTTCTTTATTCAGTCGATAGAGAATTCCAAAGGTTTGGGCACTTGTGCGATAACAAATAGCACCTTCGTTGATAATCTTGAATTTATCAAAGGAAAGTTTGATACACTGGATTTCAATAACAACTTGACTCAGGGACTATATTATCCTTTGATGGATATTGAGGTGAAAACCTCCGCAAAAATTTGCAACAGCAAATTCCTCTCGCACACGCCTTCTTTTGCAACAAAGTACGCAAAAAGCAGTCGGGATAGATATGATGCACTTTTATATCTACATAATGAGTCTGATGATAAACCAGCCGAGATTCTGGTAGATAATGATGTCTTCGTAGGAAAAGAAAAGTTTGATTTCGCTCATTCTGAAGAGCAAAAAGAACATAGCATGATTGGAAAACCAGAAGAACAAGAAGAACTTCTGGCAATTAAAGGCCCTTCTTCTAAACTGTTTAGGTATAATAAAGATGCTCTGGGAACCGTTTCAAACTGCACATTTACCAATATGGGAAATTGTATTAGCGGTATGGATACTGTTACCAATTGTGTATTTGATGGATGTAGCTATGCAGTTGACACATGTGGTTATGAAGTCAAAGAATGTCGTTTCCATAATTGTGCTTGGGCATGTCAAAGACTGTTTGGACAGGCAGTGGTTTCCAATTGCCAATTTGTAGACTGTAAAGGTGAGACACTTATTACATCTGATTTTAATGCTGAAATAAAAGTTGAGGATTGTGAATTTTCAAACATTCGACTGGTCGAAGATGGATTCACCTACTATTTCAGGTCAATGATTGTCTTTTCAACAGTAGATACAAAATTTGCCAATGCTGGACGCTGGAGCGAAGTTAATCGGTGCATATTTAATGGTATCTGCATTTCGCGAAAGAGTAACCGTACCCCAAAAAGTGATGAACACGCATATGTGATTTGTGCACAGGTCACAAGCGTTGATAAATTCAAGTTTGCAAGAGCGCGTGTTGCAGACTGCACCTTTACAAACTGCGCATCTGTAAATAGTAAACTTATCAACACGGAACCATACGATTCTCTATTCGGCAAAAAGCACAACTATATGGCTGTTTCTTCCAGAAATAATTCTGGCCTTAATGATATTGGTGACCCCTCCTCGTTTGTAGTATCCAGCAATGTGAAGCTCAAGGAAACCGATGCCAACGGAAACAAAATCGGCAGCTCCTTGTCTGTCAACTAAAGAAACCAGTTAAAAAATAATCCGGGACGGCTTTTGGGGGCTGCCCCGGATTATTTTTAGGTAAAGGATTTGAGCACTTCTTTCAGTGCCTCACGCTGCTCCGGGGAAAGCTGAGCCAGAAGTTCCAAAAACTCCTGCTTTTCCTCTTGGGTGAGCCTGTTCTCCGGCTCAGAATGATTTTGGCGGTTCATAAAAGATATTTGCTCCTTTCGGCAAATCCTGTTCAGCTATCAGTTCAGCACGAATCTGACGCTTATACTTATAATAGGTATTCCGGGCAAGCCCTGTGAGCTTCATACACTCCACATCGTCAAGTGTGCCTCCGAAGGTCTTGCAATGGGTGCGGATGATCTGCTTGGCTTCTCTGGCTTTTTTCGTTTCAAAGCCAACACCCTTTTTGCGGCCAACCTGCTTGCCGTTCAACCGGGCGGTCAAAAGCCCCTCACGGGTGCGCTGGTGCAGATCGGCAACTTCTTTTTCGGACTGCTCAAAGGCCAGCTTGATCTGCTCCTTTGCCAAGGCCATCAGATACTCGTTGATGCCCTTCAAGATGAAGTCCACATTTGTCCCTGTCATGGCAATGCTGCCGGAGAGAGCTTTTTTGTAGGTCTCGGTGTCGATGTGGTGCTCTTTCAAGAACACCAGTTGGATGCCCTTGCGGTAAAGGTCTTCGTACAGAGTAAAACCCTCTTCTGCATTTCTGGACATCCGGGATACTGAGTCGAACACCACTGCATCTCCTGCTTTCAGAACTCGGTAGAGCTTCAGCCACTCCGGGCGAAAGATAGATGTACCAGTGTAGGCTTCCTGCACGATATGGGCAGTCGGGTACTCGGCCTTGATGTTGCGGATCTGACGGTCGATGCTCTGCTTTGCCGTAGAGATGCGGCAATAGCCATAGATGTTCATGGTGCTCCTTTCTGGCTCAAAGATAACGAGCGACATTTTTAAGACTGTGTTTTGCACCTTGAAATGGCCTGAAAACGGCTGATTTTAATACAAAACAGAATATACGGCATTTTTAATACAGTTTTAGTGGGCATAGGCAGTCATAAAATCAGAATCGGTCATTGCATTAAAGATCATAAGGCGTTCCTCCTTAAATTTCAATGATAAAAGCTCTGAATTTCTCTTTGTAGAAATCCATTGCACTCTGCGGCAGGGAAGTCAGATTCCCTTCGTTGTCGCATCCGGCCAGAAATCCCGGCCCTGCAAGAACATCGGCTCCATCCCACAGCGGACGGTTGAGCGGCAGGCCAAGCAGCTTGCCCTCATCATTGCAGACCAGTGTGACCTCTGAACCGGTATCACTCAATGTGATGCATTCGATCAGCCCGCCTACAAATTTCTGCATGGCTTCAAGGGTGTTGTCCAGCTCGATTTCCTTTGGCAGCTCCATTGGCAGGAGTGCAAGAACTTTGATTTTTTCTTCTTTCATTGTGTGCCTCCAAATAAAAACAGGACAATCCACGCGGACTGTCCTGCAAAAGTAAAGGGAGAGCATCCGAAGACACTCTCCCAGTTGTACATATAATTTTTTGCTCAGCTGATGCCAAACTCTTTCATCAGCCGAGCACGGTACTCCTTATCTTCAGAAGCCCGCTTTGCATCTTCAATACGGTTCTGATCGAACAGCTTCTTCATCAGCAAAGCCAGCGTATCTTCCCCTTCGGCTTTTCCCTTTGCGATGCCACGATTTTCCACTTTATCAAGCACATCACACATATTGCGTGGGCCTCCTTTCTGGCCATCGGTATTTGTATTGTACGCTTCCTCAAACCGATTATCATTCGTCATAATACTTAGCAACTGAAGCGTTTCCTGCACATGGGTCAAATCTTGTGAACTCGGAATGTAGTCGCCGTTTTCCCGCTTCTGTACAAAGTAGTCTGCAACAACCTTAAAATCGCTCTGGAAAAGCTCGACCTGTTCATGGGTCAGATAGGCGATCTGGAACAAATTGATCCTATAGTCGTTGACATACGGCTCAAACTCTTTGGGAATATTCAGTCGCTCTTTCAGGGAAAGCGGCCCGTTCCACGGTTTATCATGGCCGAAGTAGAGCACCAGCGTCACAACAGGATAAAGATTTTTGCTATCGCCAAGTAACTGCGCTTCATACTCTGCACAATCATCATTGATTGCACAGAAGGGTAGATCAGAGCAGGAAACGGCCTGATTTTTAAGACCGATGCAGATTACACGGATATTCATGTCCTTCCAGTGCTTGGTAACGTCATGACTGATTAGAATGCTAGAAATCTTATATAGAAACGGATCTTCCAGCTCGTCCGCAGACAGAACCTGTTTGCCGTTGAAAAGAAGCACGTTCACAATGTCCGAAAAGACATCATTGTAAGATTCCAGAGTTTTCTTGGGCGTAATATTTTGCTCCATATCGTTATCCTCTGTTTCTATACATTATTATAGTAGCATGTAGGCTTGAGATTTACAAGTATTTGCCTTATGCTACGTTCAATCTGGTGGCTTTGTAGCAGTCAGCGCACATTCCCTCATGGGTGGCGGCAAACTCTGCCGCCTGCATGATAGAGCCATCCTTCAGCTTGACCCTCTTGATGGGCTGATTGCACCGGGCGCAGATGCACGGCACAGGCGGCTGTTCCTGCTTTTGGCTGGTGGATTTCGGTTTCGGCTGCTTTTGCGGTTCAGCCTCCGGCTGCGGTGCAGCATCTTCAGGCAAATCCTCTCCGGCGTAGACGTACAGGCCCAGCCCAAACATAGCGAGGTTCTTCACCAAGCACCGCATGATAGCCTTATTCACATCGAACATGGAGGCTGCTTCTACGGTACGCTCTTCCATGCCGATCTTTTCACGGCGGCGGGTCTGCGGATTGTAGTCCCATTTCGGGGTGGTGTAGGTATAAGGCACAGCTTTCATGGCCTTGTTTGCGCCATCCAGTACAGGCAGCCACATTTCGTGCGAAACGCCCTCAATCGTGACTGAGGTATACACCATGAAGCCGGTTATGGGGTCATAAACATAGGGCAGGCCGTTAAATTTCTTGACCTCATAGCTGGCAGTTGGATACAGCTTTTTCACCTCCGCCCAGGCATACGCCCAGCTTACATATTTCAGTTCCGTGCTGCCGGACTTCTTGACTTCCAGATGATCTTTGAAGTCGATAGCAAATAATTTTACGAATGGATTTTCCATAAGAATGCCTCCAATTCTGATAAAGAAAAAAGGGCACAACAGCGTCAACTGTTGTGCCCCATGATGTGAAAATTACGGATTGAGCAGAAAATCAATGATGTTTCGATGAATGATTCCGTTTCGGCTTAAATTCACCAAATCACCACTGATAACATACTTAGGATAGTTGTCGTGCAGCCGCTCAAGATTACCGAACTCCCGTTCTTCATCGGCGGGAGTGATCAGGTAAGCAACCTGAATATAGAGCTTTTCATCTCCACGGTAGCAGATAAAATCAATTTCGGTGTCGTCCAGCTTGCCGACCTGAACTTCATAGCCACGGCTCCGCATTTCCAGATATACGATGTTCTCATACAGCTTGTTGCTGTCAAGCTTTTCGCTTTTCTTGATAACGTTCCGCAGGCCAAGATCGACTGCATAGTACTTTTCTGTGCTGGACAGGAGCGCTTTTCCTTTGATATCATAGCGGCTTGCATTCAGAAGGATAAAGGCTTCCTTGAAATAATCAACGTAGTTCAGTACGGTAGCAGTAGTTGTCTTGATTCCTTCCGAAACCATGCGTCCACTGATATTACGGGCAGAAAACGGATTGCCGATATTGTCCAGCAGGAATGCAAGGATATTACGTAATGCGGTCTGTTCACGAATATTGTGGCGCAGCATGATATCACGGACAACGATAGCCTCGTAAAGATCGTCCAGATAGGTGGTGATTGAATGATCGTCAGGGAGGAAGAAACGCTGCGGAAAACCGCCGTACTTCAAATAGTCTGCGAAGAGCTTTTCATCCGAAGTATAGGTTCCGTTTTCAATGCATTGCTGTTTTGCTTCGGCCAGCGAAAAGGGGAAAACCTGAATCTGGATGTATCGTCCGGAAAGATAGGTTGCCAGTTCGCCGGAAAGCAGCTTGGAATTGGAGCCGGTCAGGTAAATATCACAATCGAAATCGACACGAAGAGAATTGATTGCAATCTGCCAGCGCTCCACCTCCTGAATCTCATCCAGAAGAATATAGATTTTGCCGGTGCAGCCTTCCGCTTTTTCTGCGATGTAGTCGTAAAGCGTTTCTGCAGTACGGGTGTTGCGGAAGCGCATGGACTCAAAATTGGCCTGAATAATGTTCTGTGCGGGAATGTTGCGCTGGAGGAGCACATCCTTGAGCTGACCGAGAAGGACTGTTTTTCCACAGCGCCGGATTCCAACCAGAACTTTGATCAGATCCTGATCGATAAAAGGAATGATCTTATCCAAATAACTTTTGCGCAGAACCATCGTGCATCACCTCATATTCTTATCTTAGCATACAATTATTGCTGTGTAAATAGTATTGTGCTTTTCTATTAAACAAAAATAGCTGAAGCACAAATTTTGTGTGCCTATAGGCGTACAAAAATTATGCTGCATGGATAATGGTAAACCTGCGGCTGCTTACATTCTTGCTGTACCGATTGAAAATATCGGGCTGTTCTTTCTTCAAACGCTGGGAGTCTACCCGTTTACTTTCGGAGGATACCCACGATACCTTATAGCCCGGTGCTGTACCATAGGCGGCGTCCTGCATCTCCAACTTCACCTGCTGTTCGATAGAGGCTTTTTCCTGCTCCAGCTGTTCGATCTGATCAGAAAGCTCCTGCCGCTTATCCAACAGGTCGCGGATGGGATTCAGATCGGCAGTTTTGTTTCTATCATCTGCAGAGTACAGCTGATTGATCTGCTGTGTATCCCCTTCGCTTCCGGTAGGTACAGGCGGAATTTCGGGCATCACGTTGTATTTCCAGAAGTGCTCTTCCTTGGCAATGAGGTTGTTCAGAACTTCTTTGTCGGTTGTGATCTTGTGAATCACCAGTTCTTTCCCGAAAATCAGAGCAGCAATGTACCAGCAGTCAAAGCCGCTGACAGCCAGATAGTGATTGACCTGAGCCATGTAATGTGCAGGGATTTTCCCATCAGCCCACTTGTCCGCAGAAAACGGTGAAACCGTTTTGCACTCCAATCCGGCTTTTTGTCCAACAATCAGGCGGTCAAAATCTGCCAGAAGTAGCGGATGTTCCTCGTTCTGATAGATAGCGTTTGCCCGGCGTACCTTCAGGCCGGTTGCTTCGGTGAAGCGCTGCGCTACATAATCCTCCAAATCACGGCCCTGCCGCATAGCCTCGTTGTCGATATTTTCAATGGTATCGCTGATTTTATCGTGGTACACCTGAAATGCAGAGCGGTAGGGGTTCAGGCCAAGGATAGCCCCGGCATCCGTGCCGGTAATGCCGCATTTGCGATAACGGAGCCAATCCTCTTTGGACAGGTTCAAAGTTGAAATCAATCTTTTCATGCGCTTTGCATCCTTTCTTTCATAATAGATTCGGCAAGAATGAAGTCATATTCCACCAAGTCTTTCATGATGGTGGAAAAGTCGGCAGCTAACGAATGGCAAGAGCCAACCCACAGGTCATAAAGAAAATCCAGAATATTATTTTGCACCCTGAGATGGTTCCAGTAGCGCTCCTCCAGTCTGCCCTCGGATTCCAAAACAATAATGGCGATGCTGATGGTACTTTTCATCGTGATCTCATAAGCCATGGTAACGCTGATTTCAGAAGCACTCTTCTCAACGTTGTCAAAAAATTCCGTGAATTCCTTGAAAATGCGGTTATTTACATCATTCATGGCTTGCTCCTTTATGCTGCTGCCAGCACCATCTTGTAGGCTTTATCGATCATCGGGTTGCCCTCTGCAGTATGCAGGAACAGATTTTCTTTGTAATTCTTGGTCTTGCGGAGAGGATCTGCGTGGGTAGCAAAATCGGAGACTGCGTTGATAAAGCGCCAACCGTTCTTGCCGACCCATTCCAGATCCGGTGCGTTGTAGTAGCGAGCTTTCAGATCTTCCTGCAAGCGCAGGTTATTCTTCCGCTGGCAGTCGGACAGGTCCTCAGAAATCGGGAAAAACTCATTGATGAACTCCTGCACCTTGTGATCGGATAAATCGATGCGAGCCAGCTCTTCGCCACGGTTGCCGAGTTCAACCATATAGTTGCTGGCCAGCTGCAGGGTTTCACGAGCATCCTGCACGCGAAGCAGAACATTTTCGGTGTGGCGTGCAGTCCAGCTGCGCTTTGCAGTATTCAGCGCAAGGTTCAGCGTATTCTGGCAGACCACACGGATCGGAGTCATGGCCACTTTTACACCAGAACTGCCGTCATGACTGTTGAAGATTACAAGATAGGGTACTACCTGATCTCCAGCGATAAGATATTTCCTCGGAAGCCTTGCCAGCATCCAGACCTTCTTGCCGCCCTGCAAAGAGCCAGCGGTTTCATAAGTAACGCCCTCACCCAACAGGTCATCGGTGAACTGGAACGCTTCTTCGTTCTGCACAATGCGGTAGCGGTCGGACACCACGCCCAGAACAGCATCATCGGTGCTGCGGACGTTAGCCCGATAGCCGGGAATCATAGCACCCGTGCCGGAATAGATATTACGGCTTTCCACCTGCCAATCCAAACCGGCCAGTTCCAAGGCTTCATGGCTTGCAGGGGCATCCATGATGATACGGCCAAGGCCGTGCCAAGGGGTCTCTCGGACAGAGAACATCGTTTCAACATTTGCGGGCATAGTAAAATCTCCTTTTCAATGTATTTTGTTCAATCGTTGTTTTCCATTTCTTCAGCGATGCGGACGAGGACTTCCACCAGGACGGTGCCAACCTCTTTGACGATTTCGGACCAAAAGTTCATAATGCTTTCTCCTTTCTGCGCAGCTGCGCTTTAAAATACGATGGTAATAATGATAGTGATGGTGCGGAATAACAAAATGCTCACCTCCAGACATGAAAAAGCCCCTGAGTCTTTCGACTCAGAGGCTTTGGATCATGATTATTATATCTGGGTGAAAAAATCAAATTGCAAAATGCCAAATTGGTCTTTGACTAAGGGAACGTGTGACAACTCAGAGAAGTTTTTTCTTCAGAATCATCTGAATCTGTACAAGGTGTGTTTGAGTAAAAGTGATGGTGTCATTCCCAATGGGTACTTTTACAGGACCCGGAATGGAACCGTTAGTAGCCAAAATGGCTCGTTCGAATTTCTGGCTCCAAATAGTACCACTACGAAGAGCTTCAAATTTTTTACTGCATTCTAGGCAAAGAACAAGCCGCATTTCAGGCCAGTAGAACTTCGGTTTGCTTTGCAGATTGTTGACTTCCATCAAATTATCTGGTTTCCCTGTTAAGCACATTTGGCAGATGCAGTAGGGTTTCCCGGGAGGCGTATAGCGACGCAAAATTTCCCGGCGAGCATAATTTTTATCGAAAAGCTCGGTGGTTCCGTTCTCCTGCTGTATGCAGTCAACGGTTCTTGTCCGTTCCTCTTTGATGATTCTTTGAAGAGGGGCATTATTTATAGAGTTCTGCAGAGCATTTAGATTGCGAATCGGCTCATTCGGAAACTCATCGGGTTCAATGAAATACTCTTGTTTCCGAAGTGCACCGAGATGGTATCTTTCCATTAGATCATCAGAAATCAATTGATGCTCCACACAGCTTTCGAGAATGTTTGCCCCATGCTTAAAATAATCATCTTGGAGACTTTCGATATCATCCTCTGTTAATCGAGCGGTAATCTTCAAATCATCAAAGTAGACATCACAAAGTTCCTTGGTTCTGACAAATTGAGCAAAACGGCTGCACTCACCTGAACAGCGGCATGAAGGTACTATGCTGCCTGCAAAGTAGTTTTCGGCTTCATTGCATAGATAAATTTGCCCGATACGGATTTCACCGAGTTCGTTTTTAAGTGGAATGAGGCCTTTGTTTTTATCTTGACAAAGTACTTTCTCGCCCCACTTTTTGAAGTCGCTGTTCGATCGATACTCTTTGAGCAAATAAGTGTATAATGCAGATGGAGAATCGAATTGTAAATGTTTCTCCAAATTTTCGCAAAACAGTGATTCTCGGTACCGCTCATCCATTTGATTCACAGAAATCTGAAATACTTTGAAAATTTCTTCAAAATCCCGTCTGGAAATGATTTTCTCGCTCAACACATAATACTGCGCTGGAGAAATTTCAGCTGTTGGATCGGTGTAAATGTTTTTTTCGTCAAATCTTACGTATTGAATTTCTCCGGGAAGATCTCCTAGTACAGGGGTGACTGCAGAATTCTGAACTAACGAGAGAAAGCTTTTTGAAAGAAAAGCTCTCTGTTCATAAAGATAATGCCAGAATCTAATTGCAAAGTCATCATCCATTTGAAATGCAGCGTGGCTCAGTAGAAACGAGGCGACTTCTTCTACAGGTGCTTCTTTGCACCCGAGAGCTTTGAGCTTTGAATCATACTTGACGGTTCGACTTGTATCAATAATCTGGTGCAGAGGCCGTTTCAGAAATGCACTTTTAGAAATGAGATCATACGCTTCTAAAGGGTAAAGGACAACAATATCTTTGGCAGAAACCAAAGGATGAACAGAAGATAACGTCGGGATAATCTTTGATGAAGAGAAAAAAAGAACTGGTTCAGGAAGTTTTTGGTTGTATTCGTTTCTTTCAAATAATTTGAAACTGGTGGTTTCTGCAAATCTGTTTGAGGTCCATTCAAGGCCGAGGTACTGTAGAGTACGTATCTTTAAATCTGGCGCAATTGTTTCCAATAGCTTGCGGTAACCCAAGAAGAGTTGCTGCCAGATTAACGTATTCCATTTGCTTGTCAAAATATCGTCACGAGAGGTTGTTAACTCGAATGGCGCATCAATATAGAGCGGGATATTCAGTTTGACGGTTGTGGGAAGACCACTGTAGATGCAACCTTCCGTATCTTTGGAGGGAAGATAGAAAACGATGTTCTGCTCACGGTCAATGATGCGCTGATGATTAGCACGTTCTAAAAGAAGGTTTTCATCTGTGACGCAAAATTGATAGCGGACCACGCGATAAACATATTTTATGTCATTGAGAAAAATGAGTCGCTGATTTGCTTCATCTTCAATTCGAATATGAGTTTTTCCAATTCTGATATCTTTTAGTTTTCGAAGGCACAAGCACAGATGCAGAATATTGGACGGCATAAGAAGTTGTGCAGGCAATTCTTTTTCCAAATGAAGGATCATCGTGGTTCCGGTATCGGAGGAATCTCGGCCATGAATGATATTGGGAACGGTCGGGCGAGTTTTGGTAAGCAAAAAGTGAAAATCACCACTGTGAATCTCTACCTCAGAAGCTATAGAGAACACAGATTTAAAGCCAACGCCTTTTTCGCCGATAGTACACTCACCAGCAAGCTTCTTTTTGGTTGACTCACCAATGGCGGTGATGGCTCGTACGTTAGACTTAGTAAAGCCTTGCTCATTGTATTGTGTCGTGACGGATGTACCTTTGATATCAAGAGAAAATGTTGGAATAACTTGATCAGAGTAAAGACAGTCATCTGCATTTTGAAGAAGTTCGTTCAAAAAGCGATCATTGGAGTTGGTACTTGCATTTTTTAAAAGATCGATATAGTTTTGATATTGTTCTTTTCCGAGCGCAACGCGTTGGGATTCGCGAAGACCCCGAAGTAAACTCAAAAATTCGATATCCGGAAGTTCATTGTTGACATCGTTCAATGTACGAGAAACTTGCCGGTATTTCAGCTGCAGTCCAAAGAAACTTTGCTTCTGAGCATGACTGCACAGATCTGAAAGCGCCTCGAGAACATCACCTGACAGAATCAATACATTATCGGCAATTAAAAAATCAGTTGTTTCCAGATTCAGTATAATGCAGCGAAATTGAATTCTCTTAAGGTATTCCTGTAAGCTGGATGGAAAACTTTCTAGTTCAAATTCTTCACCGGAAGGATCAATATGCAAAATATTAGCAGTATCAGATGGATTAAATTGAACACGAAGTCCTGCAGGAAAGATTTTGTTTTTCTGGTTTGTACTTTTTCGCTGAAATGCTGCCATGCAGTTTGTATGCTGGAACAGAGTGCGCACTTGCGGAACGGATATTACCGCATCTGAAAGGGTAGAAACAAGCGTCTGCCAAGCATTGTCTTTCATCATAAGGTGATCTTCCAGATAGCAGAAGATTTCTTCTGTTGAAGCATTTAAATTGAACGCTTGTGAAAAGAGCATGTCACGAACACGAACGATTTTCTTCATACCGAAGTCTTTGTTTTCGCCCAGGGGATATTGGAAAACTTCAAGTGGAGAATTCAGAAGTCTTGCTGCCAGAAGCGGCTTAGCTACAGGCATTTCTGTCTCAAAAAAGCAAAGCTCTCCTGCAGACTTAAAATTTCCCTGAAGAGATGGAAAAATCTTTTGATGAACAAAGCTCTGACCGGAAAGATCCTGACGATTCAAAGCATGGGCCTTCTCATTATTCTGGACAAAGAAAGGTTCATTCCTTGCAGGTACATAGTAGGCAATACTGTTGCCATAACGAGTGGAGTAATGCTGATATGCGCGATTCAGAAAGTCAGACAGTGAACTACAGCAGTGGACAAACCACTTGTTTTCTCCTTGTGGATCAATATGTTCCCGCGAAGCATCCAGCTTAAATGGAACATGACAGACAAGTGGAACACTCAAACGCATACCGGTTGGCAGATAGGAGTAAAATGCACCCTGTTTGTTGAGCTTTGGCAGATCTTCCGGATCCGGAAATAGAAGCTGCATATTCAGAAACCGCTCTTCAAACTCAGTTTCCTCGCCATAGCGGGAAACACATTGCTGCCGATTGAATTTTATGGGCATCGTATAGCGGACGCATCGGATGGAATTGTTTAAATTGTATCCTTTCCGAGAAACAATATCTGCGCTGACAACAACCTCTTTTTCAAAGTGAAGATCATGCAGATCGTGCGCCTCTTTTTTTTCGAGGGATTCTCTTTGGGAAACATAAAATTCCAGCGAATCAAATTCATCGGTGAAAAAGCGAAGCTTTGTAAGCTTATTCAGAAAGAGAATAGGATTATTCTGTAAGACGGCATTTGGCCTGCCATACATTCTGGCAATTTTCTGATAGGTGTCCCGAATAACCGCTGGGTCAGCAAATAATGTCAGCTTTGTACCGTCAATTTCTTCATAGCGTTCATCATAAATCGGAATGGGCACGCAAAAGGCATCTCTATCAAGTGCAAACGAAAACTTTCCGCTTTGAATCCATACGCGGTGGGCCACGCCAAAAACGGATTTGAAACCAATTCCTTTTTCACCAATCTGTACTTTTCCAGCTTGAATATTTTTTGCTGCTTCCGCAATTCCGGTAACTGCAAAAATATTAAGCGGTGTAAAACCTGTTTCGTTATATTTCAGAATGATTTGACCGCTATTCTCACTGAATTTGATTTGTAACGAGGCGTTGAGCGGGTCTTGATAATCACAGTCATCTACATTCTGAATCAACTCGAAAATATAACGCAGACTGTTGTCATAAACACCATCCTCACCTGTCGATAGCATAGACGTGAGTTGCTTTATGAAGTTTTTTCCATGTAATCTGTCGTTTGCCGCAATAGAAGAACGGAAACTGTTAAGTAACTGCAAATAATCCTCGTGGTCTTCACGAGTCTGCAATTCGCTGACCGCAGTGTTTTTTAGGCCATCTTGTAGATTTATCAGTATCTTGTTGGTAAAGTCTTCATAGTCAAGATGAAGATATGCCGCTTTAAGCTCCTGAAAAGTCATTTTTACCTCCGCACTTCAACAATGCCGTTTGCAAGCAGTTTCACATGCAGATCTGTCTGCCGAACGGCATCTTCAATTTTCTGAATCTTTTTTTCGCACAATTCCTGTGCGGCTTCCAACTGTGCAATTCTCATTGTTTTAATGCTTGCATCTGTTGTTGCCGCTATTTTTTCATTGATAGCGTGCTGCTGAACGTTGAGACTGCTCTGCAGGCTCTCGATCCGATAATCTGCAATGCTCTGTGTATCCTGAATCTGTTTCTTCCGTGCTTCCGTCCAATACTGCATTTGCTTCTGCTCCAGTGCTTTCCAGCGCGCTGAGAAATCTCCTGAAGCAGAGGCATCAGAAGATGCGTTCTGGAAAATATCAGTCAGATCTCTTTCTATCGTTTCGTTCTCACAGACCTGGATGATCCTCATTTTGGGAGAAATGCCAACATATTGCCATGCATAAACAGCAAACGGGTAAGTGCCGGCAGGCAATTCATCCGACTGATACCGCAGGGAGAGATAAGCGCATTTTCTGGATGCAAAAAATTCCGCTGCCTGCCGGACAAGCGGATGCACAGCAGAAATCAGGGTAACATTCTCATTCTTTTCAGCAGAGAGCTTTGCCGCATCTGCACTGAATGTAATGGAAAGATTGGGCTTTGTACCTTTCAAATAACTGTCCCAGTGCCGTTTTAACGCAGAAGTCTGACCGGCAATCCGTTTGTAGTCTTCACGGATCGTCATTCTTGCGACCGCAGACAGACGAAGATTCTTGATTTCACCATCGCCGAAAATGCAGGCTTTTCCGACACGTGCCGTCAAGTACTGCTGGACCAGCGAATAAATATTTTCAGCAGACAACCAGGGCGACTCTGCGTCCTGAATCTCCTGAGAAATGGTATAATTCGTCAGGTCAAAACCAAACAGATCTCGTTGTTCTTCTTCTAACTGTGTAAGATACTGCGCTTTTCGGACTTCATTATCAGCGATATCTTCCAGTTTTTGTTTGCGCTCTTCATCCGTCAGCCGGGAATCAAGAGCTATCTTTTCGATTTTGCTACCAATGTCGCCCAGAATCTCCTCGCAATCACCCACGCTGCGTTCAAATACGCCGATACGCAACAGGCAGCGGGAGTAGATCTCGGCATCAACAGTTTCTTCTGTTATAAGGTTGCAGATATTTACAACCTCGCTCTGCTGGCCGCGACGGTCGATTCGACCAATGCGCTGTTCGATCTTCATAGGGTTCCAAGGAAGATCGTAGTTGATCATCATGTTACAGAACTGGTAGTCTAAACCTTCTGCACCGACCTCAGTAAAAAGCAGAATATCAAGAGCATCCGGATCTTCGCGAGGAAGTTCAAAACGGGCGCGCAACAGAACGCGCTCCTCGTCTTTAATACTGCCATTGATTTGTGCGGTACGAAGTCCCGCTCCAGTAAGCTTTTGCTCTACGTAATCTAAGGTGTACCGGAACGTACTGAATACCAGGATCTTGTTGTTTTGCTCCTGTTGTTTTTCCAGTACAAGATCCAGCATTGCGTCAAATTTCGGGTCTTCGTCCGGCAGATTTTCTGCTAGAGCAAGAACGTTCTGCGACATATTTCGCAGTGCATCCACAGAAGAATTGTCCAGATTCAACGATTCAACATCAACTTCAGGATCATCGCACAGCTGCGCCAGACGCCGGTTCAGGATGTCTTTGATGTGAGGAGCAAGACCAAAAATACAACTGCTTGCCTGACGTTTTATGGTACTCATCATAAACGGCACGGAGGACACATTGTGCAGCATGGAAAGTGCGATCTGTTCAAAGCGCAGAAGCTCGTGATAAAGCATTTTCTGCGGCTCTGTAAAGGATGTTGAAAAAGTATTCGTATGACGGACACAGAAATCCTGAATATCTTTTCTGCGGGTACGGTTCAGCATCGTCCCAAAAGAGTGAAGCGATTCTACGTCAGAAATCAGTTGGACACGTTCTTCGCGGGTGAATTCTTTTTTCTCCAGCCGCTTCAGAATATCCTGATACAGCGGATTTTTGGAGACGACATTTTCTCCCCAACGAGTGCTTGCAAGATCTATCAACTCAGAGCTGGCGTTTTCCTGCCAATGTGGCGCTGCAGAACGGATAAGTCTTGAGCACTTGGAGATATACGCATTTGGCTCAGACATAGCCTGGAAGGTCGCCTTATCAATTACAACATCCGGACGAAGGAGATTCAGCAGCGTAAACAGATCATTGTCGCTGGTCTGAAGTGGTGTTGCGGTCAGCATAACAACAGCAGAAGCATGATCGCAGAAGTATTTGACGCATTTATACGCAAATGCCTTATCTTTCTCCATACTGCCGTTTCGGATATGATGCGCTTCATCAACGATCACAAGATCGAAATGTGGTGCGGGGTCAAGATCTTTCAGACCGATATTGCTTGCAAGACGCTGTTTTGTACCGTTATAGGTGCGGTCATCCAGAATAGAATAAGGAACAATGATTTTTTTGCTTCTTAGTGGCCATTCGCCATCCCGATTACAGTCGTTTAATGTTTCGCGCAATGCATCGCCATCCAATGCAGTAAATTCTTCGTCAAAACGCTTCATTTCTGTTTCCCACTTGCGCTCTGTTACAAGCGGCTTCGGGCAGATAATCAGGATGCTTTCCAACTCGTTGCGGGCTTCCAACTCTTTGATGATAAGTCCCGCTTCGATCGTTTTACCGACACCAACGCTGTCTGCAATCAAAATACGTGGTTCATCCGATTTTATCAGCTTAAGAGCAGGACGGAATTGGTATGGGACAAAGTCGATTTTGGCGGAATTAAGAGAATACAGATTGCTTGTACTGGGATTATTGATCTCGTAAGCGGTAAGGCTGTTCCGGAAATCTTCGATTTTTTCCCACTGGACCTCGGAAGAATCCTCAATGAGCTGGATCTGTCCATCATAAAATGTATTGATCCCGCCGTCTATAAATACTTCGTATTTATGTGTAGGACCAAATGCTTCAACAGAAAACACCATTCCGATTTTACTCGGATCGCTGGTAAGGCGAACTTTGCTCTTTTCACGAATCGTTCCTTTGCTGTCAGTCGGCAGAGAGGAAGCATCCTCTATGGAGAGCTCTGAGTCATCAAGATCATCAAGTGAATTCAAAAGCGTCTCAACAGCTTCAAGCTGCTGGCGAGAAGCCTGAATGAAATAGAAAAAAGCCTCAACGACCTGAAGATCTTCCTGAATGTTTGTTGATGAGGGCAGTGCACCGGAAATGTGTGCCCATGTATTCCGGACGCGCATCATACGACGAACTGTTTCGCGGTCTTTTGTTGGAAGATATGCGAAATTTCTCATGGCATACCAGTTTTTGTCGATGACGCGAAGCAGCGCAGCCAGATCGAGCTGCTTTAATTCTGTATATCCTTTTTCCTGAGCCAGCTGATTCTGGTTGAAGCTCAGGCTGTCGAGAACACAGTTGGCCCACCAGTTATCAGAGATGCGGGGGAGCATTTTATTAAGCCATCCACAGCATAGATCTGTGGCAGTATAAAGAAGCTCATTGATCTTACCTATGATTTTTATCTCGTTCATTATAAACAGTCCTCATTTTGGGTAGTGATTCAAACGTAAAAGATGGACGGATTTTGTTAAAATTATATCACTTGTGACCTTGACATTCAACAAAAAACTGTTTATTATAACCAATTCCTTGAGAAGCAAGCCCCGCTTTGAAAAAAGCTATATTCTATTATCGACCTTTTTCATACCATAAACAGGACTTTTCAAAAAAACGCAAAAAAATTCCGGCGCAGGCTGCACCGGAATTTTTAATTAAATCCGTCTCCATGATATCAATGACGTTAGCTGCAAAGCTTTTCTAAAAGGATCCGGTCTGCCGGAAGCCACGGAACAGAATCAAGCTCCTCTTTAGTCAGCCAGCGTGCAGCCTCGGCTTCTTTCAGCACCAGTTTGCCGGAGACCACTTCGCACCAGAAACAATCCATGGAAAGATGGAAAGCGGGATAATCGTATTCAATGGTACCGATCAAATCGCCTACCGCAATCTCGGTGTCCAGCTCTTCCCGGATCTCCCGTTTCAGTGCCTGCTGCGGGGTTTCACCCGGCTCGATTTTGCCGCCCGGGAACTCCCATCCGCCCTTATATTCGCCGTAGCCGCGGGCGGTGGCATAAATTTTATGTTTCGTCTGAATATCGTCGCAGATCACGGCTGCAACAACGCGAATCATTTTCATGAAAATCTCCTGAATTATTTTTCATAATAGAGTGGACAACCCAGTTTTCTCAATTTGGATTCGATTGCTCCTGTAGAACGTTTTAGAATCAAAGAAATTCGTTTGACGCTGTTCCCCTGCTGGTGGAGCCGCAATAATTCACGTTCTTCTTTTTGCGACCATGCTGTTCCAGCGCGAGAATAACGCTCTGCCTTTTTGTTTCGAGGAAGAGACTTCAGATATTCAGCGGTAGATTCAATGGAGCAATGTTCCAATACGATTTTTAATGCTTCTTGAATTTCTTCCTGAGCACAACTATCATTTTCAGACAGAATCCAACCGGTTAAAGGATTAATACCTTTTGCAAGAGTTTCAATTATGGTGCGAGCCAGCATATCGTCCATAGTATGTTACCCCACGATCAATTTGTTGGTCTTTTTGAGGAACTTTGCAGGGATCGGGCGGTCCAGCCGCCATGTGATGTTCATGGGGCGGGAACCCTCGTGCTTCACATAGTTCACCGTGCCCAGATAGGTATACGCTCCTGCACCGCCAAAACGGGCATCTGCCTTGAACTCGCGCACGAACAGCAACACCCGGCTTCCTTTTGCCCGATGATGGATGTACCGCTGCCCGGTGGCAGAGTTTTCGGCTGTGGTGCTCTGGCTCTGCCAGTGGAACAGGCTCTCGTTGATGGAATAATCCTTGTACATGGTGGTAGGGGAGTAATCCTTGTCTGCCTTGTTCAGGGTCACAAAGAATACGTCCAGCTGCTTTTCCGGCAGCCATTTCACACCCTCGCGGACGGTAGCAGGCTTCAAAAAGTCCAGCGCCACCAGCAGCTGGTCACGGGTATAAGTACAGTGCAGATCCAGTGGGCAATCAAAGCCCACACCCACCGGCTCGTCAATAAAATCAATGCGGTCATATTGATACTGCAAAAGTGCCTGCAGCTCCCCCAGCAAAACGGGACTGTCCGAAAGGGAATACAGGTCTGCAAGAACTTCCTCGTCGTCCCAGATTTCTGTGGTCTTACCCCAAAGGGTCACATAAAACATTTGCAGCATCCGCTGCTCTACCGGCGGCAGGGCTGCAAAGTCGGTGTTATCCAACTTCGGCAGAAGCTCCAGCAAAAACCGTATCCACCTGCGGGAATCGATGACCGCAAAGCGTGCAAAGGCTTTGGTCATAGTTTCTTCCAAAGGTTCTGCAAAATCGGATGCCGCCCCTGCGCGGACACACAACCGTGCAAAGCAGAGCTTCTTGCTGTAAATTGCACGCGGGTCAAGATGATAGTAGTCGAGGAAGTTCCCCAGTGTCAGGGGCAGACCGGTATCCTCTGTGAAGGCAGCCGCCCGTGCCACAAGCCCAGAGGTGCGGTCATAGGAGGCGCTGATATTATCCAGTACATACTTTGCGGCGATTTTCTCCAGCTGAATATAGCAGCCCTTAGGCGCAGAGACAAAGCCCTCTTTGAGCTCCCGGCTGACGCTGCGGGTGGTGTTCGAGAGCAGTGCTGCGAATTTTTCCTCGAAATTATACTTTTTATTGGCCTGTCCGATGAAATCCAGAACGGTCAGGCAATCCTTGTTTTCTGCCAGACGTAAGCCGCGCCCCAGCTGCTGCAAAAACACGGTCAGCGACTCGGTAGGGCGCAGGAACAGCACAGTGTTCACCTCGGGGATATCCACGCCTTCGTTGTAAATGTCCACCACAAAGAGGAAACGGAGCGCCCCGGAAACCAGCCGCTGCTTTGCAGCATTGCGCTCCTCGTCAGGAGAATCGCCGGTCAGTGCCATAGACGGGATGCCGTGAGTATTAAAGTAGCGCGCCATAAATTGGGCATGAGCGATGGAAACGCAGAAACCCAGACCCTTCACCTCGTCGATATCGGTGACATATTTCAGGATGGAGTTTACCACAAGGTCAGCGCGGCGCTCCGCCACCATGCCGCTGAGGGTGTACAGGTTGGATAGCTCGTTTTTATCGTAGCCGCCGGTACGCCATTTCAGACTGCTCAGATCTGCGGTGTCGGTAACGCCGAAATATTGGAAGGGGCAGAGCAGTTTCCGGTCAATCGCTTCCGGCAGGCGAATCTCGGCGGCAATGCGTCCGCCGAAATAGTCCAGAACGCTTTTGCCGTCCATGCGTTCCGGGGTGGCGGTCAGCCCCAGCAGGATCTTCGGCTGATAGTATTCCAGCAGCTTCTGATAGGTGGGTGCGGCCGCATGGTGGAACTCATCCACAACGATGTAATCGTAAAAATCTGCTGCCGTTTTGGCGGCAAGCTCCTGAGAATTGAAGGTCTGGATGGAAACAAACAGATGGTCGATGCTGTCGGCTTTGTGGTTGCCCACATACAGCTCGCCGAAATTAGCGTCCTTCAGCACCGCCCGGAAGGTGTACAGACTTTGCTTCAGGATCTCCTCCCGGTGTGCCACGAACAGCAAGCGACAGGGCTGCCCCGGATGCTGTCTGCAGAAGCGTTTGTAATCCAGTGCGGAGATCACAGTTTTGCCGGTGCCGGTAGCGGCGACCACCAAGTTGCGATTATACCCCCGAACGGTGCGCTCGGCATCCAGCCGGTCCAGAATTTCCTGCTGGTAGGAATAGGGCAGAATATCCAGGGTATAGATTCCGCTGTGGTCGGCCTCGCTGTATTTTTCGGCTTTCAGAGCACGGGTCAGCCGCTCCCGCTGCCCTTCATCATAGTACTCGAACTCATTGGAGTTCCAATAGCTTTCAAAGGTGGCTGCGATCTTTTCGATGGTCTCCGGTAGGTCCTTTCGGGTCACCTTGACGTTCCATTCCAGACCGCTGGAGATCGCCGCATTGGACAGGTTGGAGGAGCCTACATACGCCGTAGTAAAACCGGTGTCCCGGTAAAATACATAGGTCTTTGCGTGCAGGCGGGTACGTTTGGTGTCATAGCTGACCTTGATCTTTGTATTGGGCAGCGCGCGCAGCTCCTCGATGGCTTTCACGTCCGTAGCGCCCATATAGGAGGTGGTGATGATGCGCAGCTCGCCGCCGCTTTGCGCAAACTGCCGCAGCTCGTCCATGATGAGGCGCAAGCCGCTCCACTTGATAAAGGAGACCAGCATATCAATGCGGTCGGCGGAAACGATCTCCTTTTTCAGCTCCGTGTACATCTGCGGCTCATGGATGGCACCGGTAAACAGGGAGCTTTGCGCAATGGAGGTCTCCGGGCGGTCAAGGTCCTTTGCGCTTTTTCCTGTAGCAAGGCGCGGGTCGTTCTGCTGCAAAAGCGCAAGAAGCTGCTCTGCCCGCTGGTCAACACCGAGCGCGGCAAAGTCAGCTTCCTGTGTGGTGTTCTGGATGGTGGTTACGATCTGGTTTGCCAGCTGAATCTGCGCCTCGATGCCGCCGCCGTTATCCTGCACGTTCTCAAGGCCCTTCTGCACCACGTCGGTCAGATACTGCGCCAGCACCTTGGCAGCCTCCGCCGTGTCGATGGGCGCAGTAGACTTGCGGGCTTCCGGGATATCTGCAAGCTCGCGGTTCAGCGCGTTGTTGATGACCTGTTCGTACAGTCCGGGGTGGAGCATAGGTGCACTTCCTTACCATTTTCTTTTATTATAGCGCCTGTTAGAAGAATATTCAATGATCGAGGGTATGAGATATGCTTTGCGATTCTCTACCACTTAGATCAGGGTGACGACTCGCATGATGTCAGCCTTGCGCAGTTTGCCACAACAATGCATCCTTTCAGTCCGCACTCAGCCAATTTTGCTCTAGTTAAACATGAGCGTTATCGGGAAGAAAACAACAGTATTTATATTCCGAACAATAGGAGCGGAACCTTGAAAAGAGGCTCCACGCTTATTGTTGAACGAGTGGGAAAGGTGTATTTGATATACAAAAACCATTCCGAGATTTGTAAGACCTTTGCATTGATTTCGTTCGTTTGTTAGAGTAAAATAAAAATGGTTTATTATAGACTGCCACATCAGTGAATGAGCGATGTTGAGGGTTACTATGGAATACGTATCAATTAAACAAATCTCTGAAAAATGGGGCGTTTGTGCAAGACGAGTGCAAACCCTATGTACAGAAGGCCGCATCAAAGGAGCACAGCGCGTTGGACATCAATGGATCATTCCGGCAGATGCTTCAAAACCAAAAGATGCTAGAGTCAAGAGCGGAAAATACATTAAATCGAAGAATGAAAATGGAGAAGATATAGATGAACAGAAAACCATATAGTGCAGGAGCCGTGAAATTTTCATTCTGGTTTATTGAGTTTCGGAAAACGGTCCAGTTGCTGGCAGATGGCAAAAGTTTTTCGGAAATAAAACTGCTAAACGAGCAGGAAAATATTTATAGTGCATCCACAAAGGCGCGGGCGCAGATGATCTACTCTACCGTCACGGCACGCATAAAGATGCTGGACTCCAGCTTTTATCCGGTTTTTCTGAGCAGCGATATTGCAACGCAGAAGATGTTTGCATTGGTAGCAGCACTTGCACACGATACGCTTTTCTTTGACTTTGTGTACGAAGTAGTGCGGGAAAAGATGATCCTTGGAGTAGACGAATTGACCGATGCGGATATCCGGGTGTTCTTCAAGGATAAGCAGGCACAAAGCGAGAAAGTAGCAGCCTTTCAGGACTACACGCTGCATCGGCTTGGAGCAGCATATAAAACGCAGCTCTATGAGGCAGGAATGCTGGACGGAAGCAAGGGGAGTTCACGCAAGATCCTGCGTCCAATTTTGGACATTGCGCTGGAACGCTGGCTGCAAGACAATGGATATGCCATTATGGTTAATGCGCTTACGGGGGTAAGATAAGATGGAAACTGTGAATTTCTCTGTGGGCGAAAACAACCGGGGGAACCTGAGCGACCGGCTGGATGAGATGGAAGCGGCAATCCGGAAAACGTCCTTCCGCAAGGGAACCGGCAGAGCCAATGAGGTGAACTATTGGGTTTTCGACTATCCACCGGAAAAAGAGCTGGAAGTCCGTGCTCGAATCGAGTATATGAAAGGCAAAAATGCCCGTGGCGATGATGACTTTGAGTTGGTGGTATTCGATCTCTATGATGTCATCATTGATTTTCTGGAGAAGAAGCGCTTTTTGGAAAAGTGCTATGACTTTGAAAAGAAAAACGGGATGGAACGGATCACCAAAGCGGTTACCAACGCCATGAAGATCAATGATAACGACAGCCTCATCGTGCAGTATATCAAGGAACATACGCCGGAGAATGCCATCGTGTTTTTGACGGGTATCGGAAAGTGCTATCCGATCTTGCGGTCCCATAAGGTTTTGAACAACCTGCATCAGGCATTTGTCCGCTGCCCGGTCGTAATGTTCTTTCCGGGTACCTACAACGAACAAGAACTGATCTTGTTCAACGAGATCAAGGACGACAACTATTACCGGGCATTCCGGCTGGTGAAATAAAGGGAGGATACAGTAGCTATGCAGATCAAGGAGATGTTCCGTAAGGAAATCGACCGTGAACTTCAGGGTGTTATCGTGGTCGGTCAGGGCGCAGAGACCAATGTTGCACAGGAACTGGAAGAGTATGTGGTGACCCGTGAACTGCAGCGGCACTTTGCGGATTTTTTTGCAGCTTATAAAAAAGGTATTCTGGGCACCACGCCGAAAATGGGTGTATGGATCTCCGGCTTCTTTGGAAGCGGTAAATCTCACTTCCTGAAGATCCTGTCCTATCTGCTGGAAAACAAGCAGGTGGGCGACAAGCACGCACTGGATTTCTTTATCGACGATAAAAAGATCACAAACCAGATGGTTCTGGCAGATATGAAGCTGGCAGCAGACACGCCGACGGATGTGATCCTGTTCAATATCGACTCCAAAAGCGAATCCAACAGCAAGGAGAACAAGGACGCCATCGTGAACGTGTTCCTGAAGGTGTTCAACGAGATGCAGGGATTCTGCGGCTCCATGCCCTACCTTGCGGATCTGGAACGCCACCTTGCTGAGGCGGACCAGCTTGCTGCGTTTAAGGAAAAGTTTGAGGATGCCTATGGCAATGCGTGGGAGGATTCCCGGCAGGACTTTGACTTTATTCAGGACACCGTTGTGGAGGTTCTGGTGGATATGGGCATGAGCGAGCCCGCCGCCCGCAACTGGTGCGAAAAGGCAATGGAGCCCTACCAGATCAGCATCGAGGACTTTGCCAAGCGTGTGAAAGCTTATCTGGATAAGAAGGGTAGCAACCATCACGTTGTCTTTTTGGTGGATGAGATCGGTCAGTATATCGGCGATGACTCCAAGCTGATGCTGAACCTCCAGACTGTGACTGAGGAACTGGGCAAGGAATGTCAGGGCAAGGCGTGGGTCATTGTGACCTCTCAGCAGGATATCGACTCCATCACCAAGGTGAAAGGCAACGATTTCTCTAAGATTCAGGGACGCTTTGATACCCGGCTGTCCCTGTCCTCTGCAAACGTGGATGCCGTTATCAAAAAGCGCATTTTGGAAAAGACCGACACCGCAGCCCAGAGCCTGCGGCTGATCTACGACCAGAAGGGCACCATCATCAAGAACCTCATTGTTTTCAACGACGGTGTGGAGAAAAAGCTGTACGCCAATGCGGAAGATTTTGCAGAGGTGTATCCCTTTGTGCCCTATCAGTTCAACCTTCTGGCAAGTGTGCTGACCAGCATCCGTACCCATGGTGCATCCGGCAAGCATCTGTCCGAAGGCGAACGCTCCATGCTGGCACTGTTCAAAGAATCTGCCATGCAGTTGATGAACGAAGAAACCGGTGCCATCGTGCCGTTCCATAAATTCTACGATGCACTGGAAAACTTCCTGGACCACAGCCACAGCAGTGTGATCATTCGTGCCTACGACAACAGCTACATCAACCCGGAAAAGAAGGAAAAGGACGTCTTTGCCATCAACGTGCTGAAGACCCTATTCCTGATCAAATATGTGGTGGAGATTGAGGCCAATGTGGACAACATCACCAGCCTGATGATCTCCAACATCGACGATGACCGCCTTGCCCTGAAAGCAGAGGTGGAGGAAGCCCTGAAGGTGCTGATGCGCCAGATGCTGATCCAGAAAAACGGCAGCGTCTATGTATTCCTGACCGACGAGGAGCAGGAAATCAACAACGAGATTGAAAAAGAAAACGTGGAGATGCCGGAAGTCCTCACGAAGATTGCCGAAATGATCTTTGAGGACATCTTCCCCAGCAAAAAGTACCAGTATCCGGCATTCGGCGGACGGTACACCTTCCCGTTCAACCAGACGGTGGACGATCGCCCCTACAAGGCAAACCAGAGCTACGATATCGGGCTGCGAGTGCTGACACCGTGGTATGAGGGCGGCGTGGAGGACTCTACCCTGCGGATGATCTCCGGGCAGGGCAAGGAAGTGCTGGTGGCACTGCCCAACGATGATTCCTTCCTGACCGAAATGCGTGCCTACCTGAAGATCGAGCGCTTCCTGCGGAAGAATACCTCGGTGCAGCTTGCAAAGTACGAGGCCATCAAGGAAGCCAAACGTGTGGAGATGCGGGAACGCAACAGCAACGCCAAGCTCTACCTGACCGAGGCACTGAAGGATGCCACCATCTATGTAAACGGCGATGTGCTGCGTACCTCAGGCAAGGAAGTGAACAGCCGCATCAACGAGGCAATCGGTCGCTTGGTGCAGACGGTCTACCATAAGCTGTCCTACATTACCGCTCCCATGGGCGAGACCGACATCCGCAAGCTGTTCCGCAGCAGCAACCAGCTCTCCCTCACTTTGGAGGATAGTTCTGAGGCAAATGTCCATGCACTGGACGATGTGCTGCAATTTATCGGCGGCAATTCCCGGATGCACATGAAGACCTCTATGAAGACCATCAAGGATCGGTTCATGAAAGCTCCCTACGGCTTTGTGGAGGACGATGTGCAGTGGCTGGTGGCACGGCTGTTCAAACGGGGCGACCTTGCCTTTACGGTGAACGGCGAAAGCGTGAACGCTAACAACCGCACCGAGGAAGAGCTTGTGGGCTACATCACCAAAAAGCAGTTTGTGGACAAGCTGCTGATGGAGGTCCGTGTCCGGGTGCCGGAAAAGCAGAAAAAGGCTGTCCGCACTATTATGAAGGAACTGTTCAACGTACTGCCCACGGCAGAGGACGAGGACACCATGATGAGCGAGTTCCGGCGCTACTGCGAGCGCACCATCACCTCCATCGACCGTCTGGAGCCCCGGTATCAGCTTTACGCCTACCCCGGCAGACAGGTCCTTGCCGAGGGCAAAAAGCTGATGAGCAGTCTGCTGCAGATCAATGCTCCGCTGGAATTTTTCAAGGAAGTCAGCGACGGGCAGGACGAGCTGCTGGATTTTGGCGAGGATTTTGAGCCGGTGCAGAAATTCTTCAGCCCCAACAGCGAGCAAGAGCAGATCTTCCGCCGTGCACTGGATATGCTGGACATTTACGATGATAGCAAGACCTATATCGTGAACACCGCACTGGAAGATGTAGTCCGGCAGATGCGCAGCATCGTGGCCATGAAAGCCCCCTACCGTGAGATCCCCAAGCTGCCGGAGCTGCGGGAAAAGTTCATGGCCCTGTACAACGAGATTCTGGAAGAACAGTCCGCACCGGTGGTAAAAGCCATCAAGGACGACCGCAACCGTGTGCTGGAAGTGCTGAACGACAAGCCCTACAAGGACGCAAAGCACAGTGGTTACATGGAGCGGTTCGAGGAACTGCTGGACGGTGCCGTGCACTGCAACAATGTGTCGGTGCTGCGCAGCTATCAGGATAAGTCCGATGCGCTGAAGATCCGTCTGCTGAACGAGATGGTGGACGAGGACAACCGCTTGGCACAGCAGGCACTTGCACAGGCAGAAGCGGAACAGAAGCGTCTTGCAGAGGAAGCCCGCAAGCGTGGCGAGAGCGTCACCGTGCCGCAGCCGAAGGTCCAGCAGCCTGCCGTCAAGGTGCGTACCACCAAGAATCTCTCCATCAAAACGGTGGCACGGGCAGCGTCCTGGCGGTTGGAAAGCGCGGAGGATGTGGATAAATATCTGGATGCCCTGCGGCAGAGCCTGCTGAAGGAACTTGCCGATGATTCGATCGTGAACGTGGAACTGTGAGGTTGATTTTATGAAACCTGAACGTATTGCGGAACAAACACTATATAATACTGTACGCTTAGAAACATTAGACGGTGGTTCCGGAACTGGTTTTTTCTTTAATTTTGAGATTGATGGGAAGAGCATTTTGATGCTTGTTACAAATAAGCATGTAGTGAATAATAACCCGAATGAAACCATGCGCTTTGAACTTCACCTGATGGGCGATGATCATGGTGACTCTGGCGAGAATTATTTGGTAACATATCAAACACAGTGGTTATTTCATCCTACGCATGATTTGTGCGCTACATTTACCAAGCCACTATTCGATGAAGTTTATCGTAGAACTGGAAAACGAGTCTTTTGCCGTATAAACGAAGAAAACTTGATTTGCGATGAAGAACATTTGAAAGAGTTAGATGCACTAGAAAGCGTTTTAATGGTTGGTTATCCACGTGGATTGTGGGATCATCTTCATAATTATCCATTATTCAGAAAAGGTTTTACTGCAAGCCATCCGGGGTATGATTTTAATGAAAGAAGTATAGGTGTTGTAGATATGGCTTGTTTCCAAGGATCATCAGGATCGCCTATCTTTATTTTGGATAAAAATGGATATGCAGACAAAATGGGCAACCAATATTGGGAAAAAAATAGATTTATTCTGTTAGGTGTATTATTTCAAGGTCCAACAATTGATATTAACGGGAATATATCGATTGTCGATATTCCGACACAGCAGCGAGCAATTGTTCAGTCTCGAATGATGATGAATTTGGGATATTATATTAAGGCATATGAATTGTTAGCATTTAAGCCGATGCTAAAAAAACTTATTGACGGTGAATGATGGAGACGTAGCCATGAACAAAACAGCCATTAAAAACTTTGCCATCTGGGCACGGAACAAGCTGATCGCAGACATCTGCTACCGTGCCGGACTGATGGGCATTACCGAAAAGGGCATTGCGGACCCCCTGCCCCAGAGCACGCTGGATGCCCAGTTCTACGATATTGGCGCAGCGGAGCCGTATCTGGTGGCAGGCGAGGCCATCAAGCAGCGGCGGCAGCTTGTGAGCGCCATCCGGGAGAAGGAGGCCGACACCGATTACGCCACCGCCTACCAGTACATCATGGAAGAAGTGGCGTATACATGGTTCAACCGCCTGATCGCTGTGCGGTTCATGGAGGTCAACGACTATCTGCCCTCCCACCTGCGGGTGCTTTCCTCCGAGAGCGGCAAGGTGGAGCCGGATCTGGTCACCACCCCCTTTGATGCTGACCTGCCCTTTACCGCCGAGGAAGAAGCCCAGATCATCCAGTGGAAGCAGGACAACAAACTGGACGAGCTGTTCCGCTTTTTGTTCATCAAGCAGTGCAATGCGCTGAACGAGATCCTGCCCGGTCTGTTTGAAAAGACTACCGACTACACCGAAGTCCTGCTGAACCTTTCGGTGGTGGATCAGGAGGGCGTGGTGTACAAGCTGACCCATGACATCCCGGAAAAGGACTTCAACATCGAGCAGGGCGGTCAGGTGGAGATCATCGGCTGGCTGTACCAGTACTACAACACCGAGCCCAAGGCTGCCGCCTTTGCCAAAAACGGCAAGATCACCAAGGAAGAGATCCCGGCGGTGACCCAGTTGTTCACCCCGGACTGGATCGTCCGCTATATGGTGGAAAACAGCCTTGGCCGCCTGTGGGTGGAGGGCCACCCGGACAGAGACCTGCGGAAAAACTGGAAGTATTATCTGGACGAAGCCCCGCAGGAGCCGGAGGTGCAGGAAAAGCTGGCCGATATCCGAAAAGAGTATGCCGCCCTAAACCCGGAAGACCTGACCCTCATCGACCCCTGCATGGGTTCCGGCCACATTCTGGTGTATGCCTTTGATGTGCTGATGCAAATTTACACCAGTGTGGGCTACACCGAGCGGGATGCCGCCAAGAGCATTCTGGAACACAACCTCTACGGTCTGGACATTGATGACCGCGCCTATCAGCTGGCCTATTTTGCCGTGATGATGAAGGCTCGGCAGTACAACCGTCGCATCCTCAACGGCGAAAACACCTGCCACGTCCATGCCATTCAGGAAAGCAACTCCATCAACCGGGCTCACCTCAAGTTTTTTGGGGCGGGCCTTTCGGACTTGGAAAAGAACACCGCCAAAATGCAACTGGAGGGTCTGCTGGACATCCTCACCGATGCCAAGGAGTACGGCTCCATCCTCAATGTGCCGGAGTACAACTGGGCATTGCTGCGCCGGTTTGTGGGCGGCATTGACGATGAGGTGCAGATTTCGCTGGAAAGCGCCGGTGTGGAGCAGACCGCCGAGGAACTGGCAAAACTCATCGACCTTGGCGAGACCATGGCACAAAAGTATTGGGTCACGGTTACTAACCCTCCTTACGCTAAGGTTAGTGATCTAAGTGCCGCAATGCGCCAGTATGTTAAAGATAAATACCCCAATTCAAAAGCAGACTTATTTGCTGTATTCATTGAACATTGTGGTCAGATGACGAAACATATTGGATATCAATCTATGATTACTCAGTATGTTTGGATGTACAAAACAGTGTATCGTGATTTTAGATTGTCTAGGCTCAATGAAAGTCAGATTATAAATATGGCACATTTGGGAACTGGTGCATTTGATGAAATTGGTGGGGAAGTAGTTGACACGACTGCGTTTGTACTGAGTCCTAACATTCTTGATAACTATAAAAGTGTCTTTCATAAATTAATTGAACATCCAGATGAAAAGACAAAAGCGCTGGCACTTGCTGCAAAGAAAAATCGTTATTTATCAAAGCAAAAGAATTTCTTTAATGTGGCAGATTATATTTATGCCTACTGGGTGAGTGATAGGGTCTTTAACATATTAGCAACCGTTCCACAACTTGATTCAACTGCTTCGGCAAAGAAAGGGCTAACCACAGGAGATAACGATCAGTTCGTTCGTATTTGGAGTGAGGTTGTTTGGGGCAAAACAAGCATGGCTGACCCTCAAGGTGTAAAGTGGTTCCCAATGACAAAAGGCGGAGACTTTAGAAAATGGTATGGAAATAATAATTACATTATAAATTGGGAGAATGATGGAATTGCACTTAAAAATTTCAAGGATGAAGAAGGAAAACTTCGATCGGTTATAAGGAATCCACAGTATTATTTTAGAGATTGTATCTCATGGAATGATACCGGAGCTAATGATCTTGCATTTCGTTATCAAGGAAACGGGTTTATTTCAAACGCTTCCGGTCCGTGCGTATATACGGATAGCAAAAAGCTAATGTACCTGATGGGTCTTTTTAACTCTAGGGTTTCACGAGTAATCATGGAGGTTTTAGCACCGGGCATTAAGTTTGAAGTGGGACAAATTGCAAAGTATCCTATAATTGTTAATAAAGATAAAACGGAACAAATATGTTCTATTACGGATGAAACTCTAAGATATTCTAAATCGGAATGGGATTCTTTTGAAACCTCTTGGGACTTTACCACCCACCCTCTTGTGAGCATGAGCAAAGGTTTATGGGATGCTACGGCTACTGCCGCTGCTATGGACTACTACTACGGCTACCTGCCGGAGGCAAGCTGCCCGCTGGAAATTTGCTATTTGCTGTGGCAGGGGCAGTGTGACGAACGCTTTAACAAATTGAAAGCCAACGAGGAAGAGCTGAACCGCATTTTTATTGACATTTACGGCTTGCAGGATGAACTGACCCCGGAAGTGGAAGATAAGGATGTGACTGTGCGCAAAGCCGACTTGCAGAGGGACATCAAGAGCCTGCTCAGCTACGCTGTGGGCTGTATGTTTGGGCGCTACTCGCTGGATGTGCCCGGCCTTGTGCTGGCTGGCCAGCCTTTTGAGGAGAAGTTTGTCCACGCCAGCAATGCTGTGACCGGAACTGGCGTTTTGGGTGCACCGGGTCTGCTGCGTGCGCCGGGCGCACTGTACCTCCGCACCGAGGATGGCGTAAAACAGTGCACCTTTGCCCCGGACGTGGACAATGTGATCCCCATTACCGACGAGGAATATCTGGAAGACGACATCATTGCCCGCCTGTGCGACTGGCTGAAGGTGGTGTACGGTGCGGATACGCTGGAAGCAAACCTCGATTACATTGCCAAGGCACTGGGCAACAAGGGCACCACCAGCCGGGAGATCATCCGCAATTACTTTGTGAACGACTTTTTCAAGGATCACTGCCAGACCTACTCGGTCACCGGCTCCGGCAAACGCCCCATCTACTGGCTGTTCGACAGCGGCAAGCAGAACGGCTTTAAGGCGCTGGTCTACCTCCACCGCTACACCCCGGATACCATCGGCACCCTGCGTGTAGACTACCTGCACAAGATGCAGCGTGTGTATGAATCCGAGATCAACCGGATGCAGGACATGATGGACCACACCACCAACGCCCGCGAAGCCGCTGCCGCCTCCAAGCGCAAGGACAAGCTGACCAAGCAGTTGAAGGAGTGCCGGGACTACGACGAAAAGATTAGCCATCTGGCACTTTCCCGCATTGCGCTGGACTTGGACGACGGCGTAAAGGTGAACTACCGCAAGCTCCAGACCGCCGCCGATGGCAAGTTCTACGAGGTGCTGGCCGATAGCAAGAACATTATGGCGAAAGAGAAAAAATAATTTCTTACGAAGTCTAAATGTAAAATGTGAAAGAAGGACAGGCTGTGATACCAAATGACCATGCTATTACAGTACATCGCTTCGGAGAACAGCGGTGGATTGATAAAGTTATTGATGGAGAATTGAGTTTTTCATGTGCTGGTGCTTTTATTCATCAGGCAAAGAAAACGGGAAACTACATTCAAGGCGATTTGCATGAGGCTGTTTTTGCACGTCTTTTGAAGAATGATGTGCGTATAGCGCAAATGCGCGCTCTGCTTGGAACGGACTTGGAGGAAATTCCAGATGGTGAGTATGTTTTCCTTCGGAGACATAGCGCAAAAAGAAAACCCATCTTTTGCTTTTATGGATATACTGCGGGTGATGCACTTGATGATGGTCATATTGATCATGAGGGTCTTAATCGCATTCGACATGAATTCGATGAGAAAATGTATAGTGGATTCTCACAGAATATAGATGTAAGAAATGTGGTTTCGGATGAATATAGATTTACGGAACTGACTGTAATAGCAGGAGCACTTGGTGACCGAGTGCGGGCAGTGATGGATATGAACGGCTTCTCATATAAAATGGGAAGGATTGATTATGATATAATGAACAAGGATGAATTCTTTATTCAGCCGACCTCAAGTTATGATGAGCTATTCTATAAACATCCGGCTTATAAATATCAGTACGAGGCACGAATTTGTTTGTTTAACATGAAACTGAATACGATTTTTGATCGATTTGCGCTTCAAATCCCTCCGCTGACGAAGGATGAGTATGCAAAAGTATATGAAAGAACTTATATGAGCTTTGATGCTGTAATAAAGAAAAAATGATTATTAAAGGACAACCGTATGGCCGAATTAAACCTAAAACAGATCATTGACCGCCTGAATGCGGAATTTGTGGGGGACACCCGCAAACTGGTGTTCTGGTACGATGACAAGGCAGACTTTGCCGAGGATCTGGAAAACGTGGAGCTGGAAAATGCAAAGATCTACCGCCTCCAGCCCGATAACCAGTTCTATACCAAATACTTTCTGGAACGGGTGGACACCACCACCAATTACCTTGTCTACGCCCCGTTCCCCAAGCCCGATGTGCGGGAAAACCACTTGGAGGACACCCTGCTGTACTCCCGGCGGTTCTTTGCCGACCGTGCCTCGCTGCTGTCGGTAGATCTTGGCATTGAGGAAAAGTACAAGCCTATCCTCGAAAAGCACATCAAGTTCTTTGCCGATAAAAAGCGCACCCAGCGGTTCTACGATCTGGAGATCGAGAACTTCAACGAGGAAAACATCCTTACCGGGCTGCTCAGCGCCATCTGCAAAGCACGCACCTGCTCCTTTGAAGAGGTGGTGCGGATCGTGCTCACCGAGAGCAGTCTGTCGGAAAATGCCTACTTGCAGCAGTTTGAACAGTACGATCTGCTGCCGTCCTTCTGGCGGCTGTGCGAACAGCATTTCGGCTATACAGACGTAAAACCCACGCTGGAACGGCTGCTGGTGACTCTTTTCGTCACCTATACCGCCCGCTATGTGCAGGCGGAGCTGCCTGCGGCGTGGAAGTCCTTTGTGTCCTACAAGGCAGGTAACATCATTGCCTTCCTCGACAGCTTGATGAACAGTGTCCTCTACCGGGATAAGTACGATGAACTTTCGGATCATGTGGCAAAGGGGCTGAACGTCTATCAGGCGTTCTCCGGCTGCCGTGCCGATGATCTGGTGGAGTGCGATACCTTCCTTGCAGTGGATCAGGTGCTGGTCAAGTGGCTGATGGGACGGCTCCTTGCCGAGGATACCGGGGCAAAGCTCAACGAGCTGACCATCCCGGAAGTGTGCGAAAAGCGTGCCAAGATGCACTTTGGCAGAAAGACCGACAAGACCTACCAGTTGCTGCAAAGCGCCTACTGCATGGTGCAGGCGGCAAACTATCGAAGCGCTGAGGGCTTCAAGGCAATTGTGGACCGGTATCTGTCCGCAGATCATCGGGTAGACCAGCAGTATCGGAAGTTCTACTTCTATTACGACAAGCTGGAAAACACCGAAGCCTTTGAGCCGCTGCGGGAACTGGTGGAGAATATCTACACCAACGAATATCTCGCCACTCTTCTCCCGGCATGGAACGAGGCTCTTCAGCAGGAGGAGGCTCTGGCGGTGCTGCCCTTGCAGCGGGATTTCTACAACGCCAATCTGCGCTACGCCAAGGAGCGCACCGTTGTCATTATCTCCGATGCCATGCGGTATGAGGTAGGACAGGAGCTTTTTGCCCGGATGCAGGATGACCCCAAGTGCTCGGCACAGTTGAACGTGCAGTTGGGCGTGCTGCCCTCCTACACCCGGCTGGGCATGGCTGCGCTTCTCCCGCACCGCACGCTGGAAATGACCGATGATTTTCAGGTTCTGGTGGATGGCACCCTCTGCGATACGCTGGCAGGGCGTCAGCAGGTGCTGCAAAGCTATGTGCCGGACAGCGTCTGCATCCAGTTTGACGTGATCAAGAGCATGAAGGTGACAGACCTGCGGGATGTCCTTACCAAGCGTCAGGTCATCTATGTGTACCATAACCAGATCGATGCCCGTGGTGATAAGCCCAACACCGAGGATGAGGTGTTCAATGCCTGTGAGGAAGCCGTGCAGGAGATCATGGATCTGATCCGCCGCATCAATGGCAGCGGAAACACCCATCACTTTATCGTAACGGCTGACCACGGCTTTATCTACAAGCGGGATAAGCTCTCCGAGAGCGAGAAGATCGCAGGCAAGAGCATGGAAAATGCCTTTGTCAATCGCCGCTTTGTGGTGTCCGCTACTCCGCTTCAGGACGACGGCATCGGGCACATGAGCATGGGCGCAGTACTGGGCAATCAGGATGCCAAGGTGGTGTCCTACCCGGTCAGCAGCAACGTGTTCAAGGTTGCTGGCGGCGGTGCCAACTACGTCCACGGCGGTTCCTCGCCGCAAGAGATGCTGGTGCCGGTGCTGGATATCAAGATGGAGCGTGGGCATCAGGAGACCAAGAATGCAGAGATCGCACTGGTCAGCATCCTCCACAAGATCACGAATCTGATTACCTCCATGGATTTTGTCCAGTCGGAAGCTGTCAGCGATACTGTGAAACCGGCAAAATATCGGGTGTTCTTTATCTCGGAGGACAACGAGAAAATCTCCAACGAAAACACCTATGTGGCAGACAACCGGGAGCTCAGCGCACAAAAGCGCATTTTCCGGCTGCGTTTTACCTTTAAGAACAAGAAGTACGACAAGGATAAGCAGTATTATCTTGTGGTCTACGATGAGGATACAGGTCTGGAACAGTGGCGGCATCCGGTGATGATGGATATTGCCTTTGCAGACGATTTTGGCTTTGGATTCTAACAAAAAGGGAGGCGGGGACACCGTATGCTAATGATGGATCAGGCAGCAGAGGGAAACCGGGAAGAACTGCGCCGGAAACTGCGGGAAAACTTTGATGGTCGTATCGTCCGTAAGGATCTGACCAAAAAGATCAAGGAAGGTGCCAACGTACCAATCTATGTGCTGGAGTTTCTGCTGGGACAGTATTGCAGTTCGGACGATGAGGAGATCATCGAGCAGGGCGTGCAGAACGTAAAGCATATTCTGGCGGACAACTTTGTGCGCCCGGATGAGGCGCAGAAGGTGCTTTCTCAGTTACGCCGGAACGGCAGCCACACCATTATCGATATGGTGACCGTGCATCTGGATATCAAGAAAGACTGCTTCTTTGCAGAGTTTTCCAATCTGGGGCTCTCCAATGTGCCCATTACAGATGACTACCCGGAAAAATTTGACCGTTTGCTTTGCGGCGGCATCTGGTGTATCGTCCAACTGGAATATGAATCCGAAGGTGACAGTAGCTTTGGTATGGAGGACTTTGACAGCGAACCCCGGCAGAAAAAGCAGAAGGATGTTTCGCCTATCAGCATCCGCAAGCTGACCCCCATCCAGATGCCCCATATCGACATTGAGGAAGTGCGCACCGGGCGCAAGGCGTTCACGCAGGACGAGTGGATGGGTGTAATGCTGCGCTCTTGCGGTTATGAGCCGGAGCAGTTGAACCAGCGGGAGAAATGGCTCTTGTTGGCACGTATGCTGCCGCTGGTGGAGAACAACTTCAACCTCTGTGAGCTTGGACCCCGCAGCACTGGTAAATCCCATATCTATAAGGAAATCAGCCCCAACAGCATTCTGGTGTCCGGTGGACAGACGACTGTGGCAAACCTGTTCTACAATATGGGACGAAAGACTGTTGGTCTGGTGGGCCTGTGGGACTGTGTGGCTTTTGATGAGGTTGCTGGTATCAAGTTCAAGGACAAAGACGGCATCCAGATCATGAAGGACTATATGGCATCCGGTTCCTTTGCCCGTGGCAAGGAGGAAAAAGCAGCCTCGGCCTCGATGGTCTTTGTGGGCAACATCAACCAGAGCGTAGATGTACTGCTGAAAACCTCCAGCCTGTTTGACCCATTCCCGCCTGAAATGGGAACAGACACTGCATTTTTGGATCGCTTGCATTGTTACATTCCTGGCTGGGAAATTCCAAAATTCCGCCCGGAGCATTTCACCAATGACTACGGCTTCATCACGGATTATCTTGCTGAATTTATCCGGGAACTGCGTAAGGAACAGTACGGCGATGCACTAGATAAGTATTTCCGCCTTGGTAAAAATCTGAATCAGCGTGATACGATTGCAGTGCGTAAGATCGTAGGTGGCTATGTAAAGCTGCTGTACCCGGATGGTGAGTTTACCAAAGAGCAACTGGAGGAGATCCTTGTCTTTGCGCTGGAAATGCGCCGTCGTGTGAAAGAGCAACTGAAAAAGCTGGGTGGCATGGAGTTCTATGATGTGAATTTCAGCTACATTGATCTGGATACCTTTGAAGAAAAGTTTGTGTCGGTTCCCGAACAGGGTGGCGGTAAGCTGATCCCGGATGGAATGTGCAATCCGGGACAGGTCTATACCGTTTCTCGTGGAAAAAGCGGTATGATCGGTGTGTTCCGGTTGGAAAGTCAGATGTTGCCAGGCAGCGGAAAGTTTGAGCGCACCGGCCTTGGCAGTGATCGCGACTGCAGAGAATCCACCAACACGGCTTTCAACTTCCTGAAAGCAAACGGAAATCGCATCAGCGGCGGCATCAGCACGGCATCTAAGGACTACATCATCAACTATCAGGATCTTCAGGGCATTGGTATGACAGGAAAGCTGGCACTGCCCACCTTGATTGCATTGTGCAGCATTGCTCTTGGCCGTCCTACGGTCAGCACTCTTGCAGTTCTGGGCGAGATCAGCATCAGTGGAACAATCTTGAAGGTAGACGAACTTGCAAACAGTCTGCAGGTCTGCCTCGATAGCGGTGCAAAGAAAGTATTGCTGCCGATTTCAAGTGCCGTTGATCTGGGGACTGTTCCACCGGAACTGGTGGGTAACTTCAATTTGATCTTCTATAGCAGCGCAGAGGATGCGGTGTTTAAAGCGTTAGGAGTAGAGTGATAGGAGAGGGTACAAATGGCCATTGAGAGGGTAATCATTAAAAACTTTAAAAAATTCAAAGGTCCGTTTGAAATTAGATTTAATGAAAACATCAACCTTTTAGTTGGTGATAATGAATCTGGAAAATCTACTATTCTTGAAGCTATTCATGTGGCCTTAATGGGTATATATGCTGGTCGAAATATTAGAAATCAACTGTCGGCATATTTGTTTAATAGAGAAATCGTTGCGGAATATCTGGCATCTGTGGAGATGGGACATCCGATCGCACCTCCGGAGATAATGATTGAGTTATACTTTAAGAGTGGGACATTGCCAGAATTTGAAGGAAATGGTAATTCCGAAAATATTGATGGCATAGAAGGAATTAAATTCTTGATTGGGTTTTCTGATAAATTTAATGCGGAATATGAAAGTTTGCTTAAAACACAGAAACTCACAAGTTTACCCATTGAGTTTTATGAAGCAAGATGGTTCTCTTTTAGTCGAGATGAGAAAATGCCCAGATTCATACCAATACGATCTGTAATGATCGATTCATCAAATTACAGATACCAAAATGGATCGGATGTCTACATTTCTAAAGTAGTAAAAGATTTTCTTGAGCCAGAGGACATAACAGCAATAACACAAGCCCATAGAACTATGATAGATGAATTTGCGCAAAATGAAGCAATTCAATCAATAAACAAAAAAATTAGTTCAGCTTCGACGATTATGGGCGGAAAGATATCATTAAGTGCGGATCAAGGGGTTCAGAACTCTTGGGAGTCAAGTTTGGTTACACAGGTAGATGGGATACCTTTTGTTCATGCGGGAAAAGGCGCGCAATGCATCATAAAAACGCAATTAGCTTTAAGCCATAAACAGGCAGAAAAGGCAAGTATTATTTTGATTGAAGAACCAGAGAGCCATTTGTCTTTTTCTCGTTTAAGTGAATTGATGAGCGTCGTTAAAAAGGCTGCCTCTGGTAGACAAATTATAGCATCAACGCATAGTAGCTTTGTCGCTAATAAACTTGGACTGGAAAATTTAATTTTGCTTTCAGGCAATAATTGTTGCTCGATGAAATCACTCAAAAAGGAAACTTTTGAATTTTTTAGAAAAGTGGCCGGTTATGATACTTTGCGCCTGATTCTTTGTAAAAGATCAATCTTGGTAGAGGGCGACTCAGATGAACTGGTTGTCCAGCGAGCCTATATGGATACTCATGAAGGACGTCTTCCTATCCAAGATGGAATAGATGTAATGACCGTAGGAGGAGTGGCTTTTAAGAGGTATCTTGAAATTGCACTGACGTTGAACAAAGCAACAGCTGTTGTTACGGATAACGATGGAGATATTGAAGCTGTTAAGAAAAAGTACAAAGAATATGAAGAAATACCGTGTATCCACATATGCGTTGATAATGTAGTAGATACAGGTGATTTAAAATTGTCAAATAAGGATTTTAATTACAATACATTAGAACCAAAAATATTGAAGGAAAATGGACGGGAAGTGATGAACAATATTTTTGGAACCAACTACAATACTGATGATGAGATGCACAAATATATGCACGCGCATAAAACGGATTGCGCAATAGCAATTTTTGAATCGGCTACGAAAATTAAATATCCTGAATATATAATGAGGGCAATAAAAAATGAGTAGTCTAATTGTTGCGGCGGCAGGAGCGGGGAAAACAACATTTCTTGTAAGGCGAGCGTTGGAGATTTCTGAAAATATTTTGATAACGACTTATACTGACGCAAATGAACAAAGTATTAGAGAAAAATTCTATGAGGTAAATGGTTGCATTCCATCCAATGTGACTATTATTCCATGGTTTTCACTACTTATTAGGCATGGGATACGGCCTTATCAAAGCTATCTTATAACTAATAGAGTGTCTGGTGTATTATTAGTGAATAAAGCAGATAAAAACCTGTTGAAGCTAAAGGATACAAATGAGAAAAAATATGTGACAGCCTCAGGTAATATATATTCAAACATGATTTCAAAATTGTCATGCGTTTTGGATGATTTGTCAAAAGGCTGCGTTTTTCAACGAATACGAAAAATTTTTCCTTATGTTTTTGTAGATGAAATACAGGATTTTGCTGGATACGATTTAGAAGTCATAAGAAAACTACACGAGGTCGGCTGCAGCGTGACTTTAGTAGGAGATCCTCGTCAGACGACATATCGAACTCATTATGAGGCAAAATACAAAAAGTATGCAGGTGGAAAAATAATAAACTTTGTACAGGAGAACATTCCTGAAATGAACATTGATTCCACGACATTATCGACATCGTATCGCAACAATCAGATCATATGTAATCTTGCAAATAAGATGTATCCTGACATGGAGCCATGTGATTCCGCAATGAATGTAAAAACAGAACATGACGGAATATTTTGGATTGAAGAAAAGGATATTGATAACTACATGGAAACATATAAGCCAATGCAGCTTAGATATGACAGAAGAACCAAGGTAAATGCAAAGTTTAGGGTGATGACTTTTGGCTCGGCAAAGGGACTTACGTTCGATAGAGTTTTGATATATCCAACACAGCCAATGCTAACGTGGCTGTCAGGAAAATCAAAAGGACTGAAAGGCGAAAGCCTTTCAAAGTTTTATGTGGCAGTTACCAGAGCAAAGTATAGTGTGGGATTTATATATAAGACAAAGAAGATCCCTTCGGAAATTATTGGAATAAAATGGACACCTAATATAGACGAATAGAATCGATCCAAGAATTCCAGACTTTCTGACGAAATAGCCCTCCGGTAATGCAGTGAGATGATTACATTAAGGAACAACGCCTTACAGTCAACCAACCAATACGCAGTTTTTTGGTGTTAGTTGGAAATCTGAAAAAAGCAGTGGAATATGCACAGGGTTAGCGGTCCGATATGGAACATTACCTGAAAGATCCTCGCTGTGACATCTCCAACAATCGAGCGAAAAACAAGATCCGTCCCTTTTCAGCGGGAAGAAAGAACGGGCTGTTCGGTGATATGCCTGTCGAACCCAAAGTGAGTACAGTATGGTAGAAACAGCAAAGGCACGTCTGGGTCTGGGATGATGTTGTGTAACAAGTAAAAATGAGACATACGATTTTTACGTTGGATGCCGATTGTTTTGGCGGGGACATGCTTTCACTGGGCGGATACTGATGTTTCACACTGTGGTTCCAGAGCTGGCAATTGAAGAATGGAAAGAGCTGCACAGGCAAAAGAACACTCTAAAAAAAATAAACCGTGCAGGGTAACATGATGCCACTCCACTCGGTTTTACTTAAACTAGAAATGCAACAGAAAAATGCGCTTGCTTTTGTGGATGGCAACTGGGTATATATCAGAGACTAAAAGCTTTTTGCATCTTGTTTTGCAGTAGAAAAGACGGTACAATAATAGAAAAGAAAGCGTGCACCAGTCAAATAAGGTGGTGGAGGCGATGGGCAAAGCGACAGTCTACTACATTATGCACACGGAAAAATGTGTAGCACAGGTGAGTACGGCTGGTGAATGCAAAATTTGCCTTGAAGATTTTATGCCCTATGGTCTGGTGCTGAAAGAATCGAATGACTTTGATACTCGAATCAATAATGTGATCAATTTCTATTCTTGGTGTGCATCCCGGCTGATACCGCATGACCGTACTTATGCAAAGGAAATCCTGAACAGCATTGGCGCATCTCAAAGTGTTACGGATCGGGAACGTGCACAGATTGCGCTTTCGTACCACTGCCTGTCACTGCTAGATGTGTTCTGGGTAAAAGGGGAAAAAGAGAATATCCGATTTGAGGATATCAATCTCTACACACTCTCTCTAAGCAATGCTCTTGTGGATATTGCACTGCGTGGGCATCAGATGACTGTGACAAATGCACATCTTTTGGCAAATGATTTGTCCACTGGTGGATGTTATCCTAAAGCGTGGGTGCGCAGAGAGGATGGCTTCTATCTTTATAAAGATGGCGGACAAGATGCAGTCGAGCGCGAAGTGCTGGCAAGTAAGATCTGCCGATGCTTTGACTGCCATCAAGTTCTGTATGAGCAGGGGATGTTTGAGAATGAGCCGGTTTCCATCAGCAGAATTATGACCTCGCAGCGATATAGCCTTGTGACGTATGCAGCCTACGATGTCTACTGCACAAACCATGATTGGAACACGCTGGATAAAATTCTGGAACTGGACGCTTACGGATACTATATGATGAACATTCTGGATTATCTGGTGGGAAACACTGACCGCCATTGGGAAAACTGGGGTCTGTTGGTGGACAATGAGACGAATAAACCTATCCGTCTGCATGATCTGATGGACTTCAACCGAGCATTCCAGCAGTATGACACGCTGGATGGCGCAAACTGCCTGACCGTTGGAAAGCGGCATTTGAGCCAGAAAGAAGCAGCGATGGAAGCGGCAAAAGAAATGGGTGTAATACAAATCTGTGATATAAAATATACAACTTTAGAAAAAATGGAGTGGAGAGAAATGTTGAAGAAAAGACTAAAAGCTTTGTCCCAAAAGGGCAGAAATTAGATAATCTGGATTTTTGAGGATAAAAAGGACATTTAAAAGGTGAACTTAATGTCGAATGAGAAATCAAAAGAAAAAGATGAGCAAGTTCGAATTGATATAATAAAATGGATTGTTCAAAGTATACTTACACCACTTCTTCCGGTTGCCGTGAAAATGCTAGTAGTTCTTTTCTCAACGAAAAGTGTTGATGTGATAGATGCTTCAGAACTATTGTATTATAGTTTTTTTATCTGTATTTTAATTATTGAAAGCATGGGAAAACAGCATACAGTTTTTACTACGGTGGCATCATATGCTCTAATAGTTGTGAGTATTGTAGATATTGTGCTGATAGCAATTGTAGTAGTTGGAGATGCTAGTGTCAACGTGACACCATTTGCAATCGCTGTTGCGATAATATGTGCCTGTATAGGAATAATTTACCGAGTGGTCGTTAAAGACTGAATGTGGAGATATAAATATGGATAGGCTTGCTAACAATTTGATGGGCTTTGTAATAGTAGCGGCTGTTATTAGTATAGTGCTCACAATATTGATTATTATGTATAGAAGGGATAAGAGTGTATATGTGAAAATTGAAACACTCAAAGAGAAAAAGGAAAAGACAATAGAGACAAAACAAAAAGATGACTGGTGTATAAGGATTATAGACGTAATTTTTTCTTTGGGGGCATTAATAACGCTGTTTCCCATATTTTTTGTTACAACGATTGTAATAAAGATATTATCAGGAGAATCGGTTTTAGAAAAAACAGATATAGTAGGAAAACATGAGAAGGTCTTTGAACTTTACCGCTTTCGAACAACATTTGCGAAAAAAGATATATCATTGGGTGAATTTTTAAGGACAACAGCAATCAATCAGTTGCCAATGATTATTAACGTACTAAAAGGTGATTTGACTTTTGTGGGCTTGCACCGTATGGATTTGAGTCAATTAAAAATCGCAAAAGAAGAAATCGGGAATTTTGAGGATGTGTATGAATATGGTCGTCCAGGAGTAGTTGATCTTTTGGCTTTTCAAATGAAAGAATTGCGATTTGAGGAAATTGACAGCGAAACATATATGTGGGCTATTTATAATTCGAATATAGAATATCTAAAAAGGAAAAGTTTAAAATTAATGTTTATGGGAATGCTAAAATGCGTGGAATTAACATTAGGATAGTGTACATATATATGAAGTAAAAACTGCCGTTTGTAGCAGATCTGTAGCAAATTTCATCTATTTGACGAATTATCGTTCTAAAAAACGAAAAGTCATCATGCATCACACGCAGGGGGTCTGGGGTTCGAGCCCCTAATTCTCCACCAAATGTGAGTCACTGACTGTGGTCAGTGGCTCTTTTTTGTTATATTCACTAACGTAAGCTCGAGCGAGGAGAATTAGGTAACCGCCCAGCGAAAGCACGTCCCCAGAAAGACAAGAGGCACCCGACTCAGAA
>ERZ1026776.105-NODE-105-length-63766-cov-7.716988_pt1 | contig 63766 bp, 52 predicted proteins | sample MGYA00380125_ERZ1026776 | MGnify/ENA primary metagenome ERZ1026776 (study PRJEB33269, sample SAMEA4719761) | human gut metagenome | biome: human-associated habitat; feature: organic feature; material: feces | place: Cameroon | collected 2013-10 ...
AGTATATATTAATTCCTTGAGAGCAAGGTGACAACTTTATTTATACAATATCAGAGTATGGTGGCAACAAACAACTCTGTCGAATCAAAATTTTTTGAATACCTTGCTAAGAAGGTGTCACATGCTCAGCTTTTCGCACTGTATCCTTGCTATGACCAGATTGAGGCTTTCTGTATAAAAACAAAAGTGTTACAGAAGCCGCTTTTTGAAACCACAGATGAACCAACGATCCGCAAAGTTCAAAGAACTATTGAACAAAACAGGTTTTTTAGGATTACTCACAGAAAGATTTTTGATAAAACGATTTCTGCGGGAAGGTATTATTTTCAGTTTATTTATGAAGGTCGTTTTCTTGATAAGGTAACAGAATCTGTAGAACAAATCCCTTTTTCGTCCTCTTTGAGTTTGAATAATGGGAAGAGTGTCGAACAGGTTGAGCATAGAAACGAAACAGAGTCTATCGCCATCTCTATGGCAAGGACAGATGAGGATAATCGTCTTCATCAAAAATATCCGATCATCTTCAAGAGAATGTTCAATGCATTACAAGAGCTTTCTTCCCAATCGAATAGTGGTGTTTCAATCACTGAGGTTGAAACTCAAATCGGAAGAATTGCTCGCCCTTCTGTTGTGGAAGAAATTCTTGACAACGCAAGTTGGTCAAAATCTATTGATGATAAATATATCTTTTCGGCAGACATTGTCGATCACAATGTAGCCTACGCTGATCGGAAACAGGATGTGGTATCCGATGTCCAAGACAAAGAAAGTCATGTTGAAGCAGAACCTGTTTATAAAGAGGAAATTGGTGTTGTTGATTTCAATAACCGCAATAATCTTGCGTACACAAAGCCGATTTACTTTAGCTATTTCGATGAGGAAAAAGCAGGTGGTTCTTCTTGGACAGAACTGTATGTAAACTTCACTGCTACACTGATTGAGGATTACCCTCACGTGTTCAAACCTGGTATGTCTTTTACTAAGAGGAATAGTCGGATTGAGCTCGCCATGATTGCGGATTCCGATTTGATGACTGATCCGAAGGTTGTTCCCAAAACCGATTTTGTTTTGGAAACCAATATAAGTGCAAGTGACATTGCAGCAAAGATGGGGTTCATGCTGGTTCTTTGTGGTGTGGATTATGAGAACATTGTAATCAAATACAAAAAGAGGGAAACTACGCCTTCAGCAAGTAAAAAAACAGTAAAGACTCAGTCAATTGCGGTTAATAGTGCAATTAATGCGACGACATTTTCGCATTTTCTGAAGGAAGAACAGAAGATGGCAGAAGCGAGTTGTAGGAGCTATTCGTCTGCAATTAACAACTGTGAGGCATTTGCCAGAGAACACGATTTTTCGTCCTGGAGGCTCTATACAGAAAATTGTGCAGAAGCACAAGCTACGATTAAGCTGTTTTTTGAAAATGAGCAGTTCCAGGAGTATGACACCCGACAGCACAATCGCTTTCGTGCTGCATTGAACAAATTCATGCTTTTCTTGGGCACTGATCCAATCAGTGTACCTGTAAATGCGGAGCCAGGCAGGAGCGAGCAAGTTGTTCGGATTGAGGAATACGCAGCCGTTCTCAAGAAGAATTTTAGAAAGGGATTTCGTATGGAATCCCCACTGGAGCTAAGAAAGTTCCGGAAATATTATGTGACCATCAATGGGATGGAGCTTGAGGACTCTGATGAGCAAATTAACCAGAACATAAAGAAGATGTGTCTACTTTATGACGGAAAAGCATTCTTGCCTGATGCAATGCTGAGTGATGAACTGCGTGAATCTCTGCTCCAACATATCGATGAGAGTTTTGCAAATGGAAAGCAGGCACTCTACTATCAGGCAATCTATAACTATTTTTCCGAAGCATTTCTGGATTCTCATATCCATGATGCAGAAATGCTCCGTGCATACCTGATGCACCTGGGAATGAGCGGGGTGTGTTTCAATAGAAGTTATATTTCTCAAAAGTCTTCTATTGAGACTGATCCGTTGTCTGAGATTCGGGAGTGCTTGAAGGAACACGCTTGTCCAATGACTTACGAGGAATTGTTTTCCGAATTGTCGCATTTACCTCAACGCAAGATCAAGTTTATTCTTGCAAGTAATGCGGAGTTCGTTAATAACGGCAAGGGAGAATACTTCCACGAAAGTTCTGTTGCTCTTTCTGATGAGGAGCTGGAAGACATCGCTGCTATCATTACTTATTCCATCGAGGAAAAGGAATTTGTCGGAGGTAATGAACTGTATGATGCTATCAAGGCCAAATATCCTTACATCATCGAAAGCAACAGTTTTTGCTCAGTTTATGGCTTCCGGGACGCATTGAAGTACAAATTTGGCGATCGCTTTTCGTTCAAGGGAAATATTATTAGCCGTACCGGTCAAGAGTTGTCCATGGCTGATGTGTTTACAAGCTATGCCAAGACGCATGATAGTTTCAAATTGACAGAGCTTCAATCCCTTGCAAGCGAGCTTGCCACAGTCATTTACCTTGACTCTGTGTATGCTAACTCTTTGCGAATCAGCAAAGAACAATTTGTTGCAAAGAATCGGGCACAGTTTTCTATTTCCGAAACGGACGAGGCACTTGATCTTGTTTGTTCAAGGGACTATATCTCTATACAGGATGTTACAAATTTCGGCGTGTTTCCGTATGCCGGCTTCCCGTGGAATAGTTATCTGCTGGAGCACTATGTTGCTGAGTATAGTCAGAAATATATGCTCTTGCATAGCAACTACAATGGCACTAAATGTGCAGGTGCTATTGTAAAACGCAAAGCAGGAATTGAGACTTTTGATGATTTTATCGTGGATTTTCTTGCTAAAAGCAGTATTGAGCTGAATAAGGCATCTGCACTTCAGATACTGAGTGATGCTGGCTATCTTGCGAGACGCAGATACTCCAACATTGAATCACTCATTATTCAGGCAAACGCACAAAGAAACAGGAAGGACATTGATTGATATGTACTCATATAGCTGGGATACCGAGACAGGAGGTTTGTTGCTGAATAGCTCACCGCTATCATTCAGTAAAGAACCCCGTCCGGTATATTACAAAGAACTCGATATATTGGGGTTTGATCGTTATTGGAACTATGCCAAGAATGATGCGTATCCTTATATGTGGGCAGAGGCCAATAATTATTTCTATAGAGGAAGGCTTGTGGCAAAGACGAAGGGCGGAAGTATGTGTACCGCACCTAAAATCGTAATTGTGGAAGAACCTGAGCCAAATGGAATGCCTCTGCGCTTTGTTGACATCCCGGCTATGGTAGAAAAAAACCGCGATCTCTTAGAGAAGCTTACGGCAGAGACAATTAAGAAGATTTACAACACCTATGTGGAATATATGGACAAGGTGGATGTCTTCTATGTTGCGTTCAGCGGTGGTAAGGACAGTATTGTGGCACTCGATCTGGTTCAGAGAGCGCTTCCGCATAACAAATTTAAGGTCTTGTTTGGTGATACGGGAATGGAATTTCCGGACACTTATGAAACTGTCAATGCAATACAGCAGCAATGTGCAGAGGAGAGAATAGAATTTCTGAGAGCTAAATCGGATTTAAGACCTTCAGATTCATGGGAAATGTTTGGCCCTCCAGCCGTAACAAATCGATGGTGTTGTAGTGTTCATAAAACTGGGCCTCAAGTTGTTTTATTGCGTAATCACATTGGAGATAGGAATTTTAGAGGTATGGCGTTTACTGGTATTCGTGGAGATGAAAGTTCATCAAGAAGCGAGTACGATGATGTTAGCCTTGGAAAAAAAGTCAGAGGACAGTATAGTTGTCACCCTATTCTTGAATGGAACTCAGCTGAGCTGTTTTCTTACATCTATGACCGTAATCTTTATATGAATGCTGCATACAGAAAAGGAAATTCGCGTGCAGGTTGCTTAGTATGCCCTATGTCTGCTGGTAGGCACGAATTTATGAAGAGACAGTGCTATCCGGAACAAACAGATATGTTTGTTGAAAAAATCAAGATGACAAGCGGAAAAACAGACTATTCCGATGCTGAACTAATGAAGTTCATTGACGATGGTGGCTGGAGAACACGAAAAAGCGGCAGAGAACTTAACTTCGGACAGGATTTACATATAGTTGAGAACGACAAAACGAAGAAAGCAATAACCGTCTTTACTGAGAATCCTACTTGGAGTGAATGGGCAAAGACAATCGGTCACTTTATCCAGCTTGATGACGAAAATTATACGATAGATTTTGCTGGTAAAATCTATCAGATCAATCGAATCGTCACAGACAATGCGTCCATCTTCACATTTCCTAATTGCAATAAAGAAAAGACTGATATTAAATTCTTTTCTTTATTCAAAAATGTAATTGTCAAGAGCATATATTGCGTACGATGCGGAGTGTGTGAGGCAAACTGTTCTGTTGGCTGTATTGATATGAGCGAAGGAGTAAAAATTTCAGAGAAGTGTTGCCATTGTCATCAATGTCATGACATTTACGAAGCTTGTTTGAGGTATAACTCTATTAGAAACAAAATGGGAGGAGAACGAAAAGTGAAAGGCATTGATAGATATTTCAGCTTTGGCATCAGACAGAATTGGTTAGCACTTTATTTTAGAGATAAAGGAGATGCTGAGTTTTGGGAAACTGACGGACACGGCGAGGTGCCGAATAAGAAAAAAGATGCATTCCTGAATTTTCTGAAGGATTCTGGCATGGTTCGGAATGACAGAACGATTTCTGGAAGTAAGTATGTAAAGAATGTCCCGACAGATTTTGCAACTACACTCTTTGCTCTTGGTAGCGATTCTTCTAGTGCATGGGCGCTTATGCTGTGCAATTTGGCATATACTCCAGAGTTCAACTGGTTTATAAAACATATCTCCAAGAAAGAGATTGTTACGCCGGACTCTATGAAAGCATTGCTTGAAGAAGTGATGGAAAACGACTCCAAAGGACTTGGGAAGCGAAATGTCACAGATGCATTTAAGAATATTTTGATTAAGACTCCTTTGGGTGAAGATATTGGTCTTGGAAAGGTTGACTATAGCGAAAAAGGCAGTGCGTCCGGAACAAAGACGATAACTTTGAATTCATTTTATCGTAGTGAATGGTGTAATCCAGATCCATTAGTGATTTTATACTCCCTGTTCAAATTTGCCGAGGCATGTGGTGATTACTATCAGTTCACGCTGTCCAGATTGCTTAACCACGATATTGACAGCGATGGCGTAAGTCCGACGGAAATCTTCGGTCTCGAAAGAGATCAGATGGAGAAGATTTTGAACGGCCTTTCCATCAACTATCCGGATTTCATCAACGCAAGCTTCACGCTGGATTTGGATAATATCACATTGAATAGCGAAAAGACATCGTTAGATGTTTTGAGCTTGTTTTAAGGAGGTAAACGATCATGCCGATGTTGGAAACATACCGTCATTACTTTGACATTGACCCTGATTACTTCCCTGCCGTGAATGAAGCGGTTATTACAAACAACCCGGATATGTGGAAGAAATTCTTTCCGCATGAGACCTTTGTTAAGCTTGTCAAAAATACTGTGGATGTACTTTCCCGCAAGCAGAAGCTTTGCATGTGGGTAGAAGGTGCTTATGGTACCGGTAAATCTCATGCTGTCCTTACACTGAAGAAGTTGCTGGATGCAGATGAGGCAGATACTCGCGAATATTTCCAGAGACATAAGCTGGATAACGATTTGTTTAATCGCTTCCAGTCTGTGAAGAACAGCGGTCGCATCCTGACGGTACATCGCTACGGTTCTGCAACCATCCGCGGAGACCATAACCTTGTATTTGCTGTGCAGGAAAGCGTTGAAAAGGCACTTGTTGATGCAAGAATTGAGAACAAGGGTGGTAGTGCACTGAAGGAGGCCACAATTGCATGGTTGGAAGACAGACATAATAAAGTCTTCTTTAATGGTCTGATTACCGAAGAATATACCGATTTGTTCGGTGGCGATGATGTTGATGCCGTTATTGAAAAGCTAAATACATTCTCTGGAGATGCACTGTCCAAGGTGATGGATAACATCTTCAAGGTTGCCGATGAACGCCAAATCAAGGCACTCTCCCTGAGTGTTACAGACCTTTGCAACTGGATTCGAGAAGTTATCAAGGCAAACAATCTAAAGGCAATTATGTTCATGTGGGACGAGTTTACGGAGTATTTCTATAACAATGCCCGTAACCTGACCGGATTCCAGGAGCTTTGCGAAATCAGTGAAACCGATCCTTTCTACTTTATTCTTGTCACCCATGTGACACAGGGTCTCTTCCATGAAAGAGATCAGGACTTTATTAAGCTGAACGGACGCTTTGTCAGTCCGCACAGCCTTATCAGTATGCCAGAAAACATCGCTTTCCAGCTGATGGGTGCAGCTATGGAAAAGAATGACGATCCGGAAGTTGAAGCTGACTGGGAAAATGTTCTTGGTGACCTGGGTGATAGAACCAAGGAATCCCGCAAATTGGTGAAATCCATCGCTCGAATCACGGATAAAGAAATGGTGGATATTCTGCCTATTCACCCTTATGCTGCACTTTTGCTGAAACATATTTCTTCTGCATTTGACTCTAACCAACGCAGTATGTTTGACTTTATTAAGAATGACCGCGGAGATGAAATCAAGGGATTCCAGTGGTTTATAGATAACTATGGGCCAGAGAATGATAATCCACTGCTTACAGTTGATATGCTTTGGGAGTTCTTCTATGACAAGGGTAAGGAATACCTTGCGCATGACATTCGTTCCATCCTGGATTATTTTGGGCGTGCAGGAAACCAGCGCCTTGATTCTGACCAGAAACGCGTGCTGAAAACTGTTCTGCTCCTTCAGGCAATCTCCCAGTATGCGGGTGACTCTGTAGAACTGTTCATTCCGAATGAGAAGAACATCAACAATGCCTTTGAGGGAACAGATATGGATGGCTCTGCTTCTCGCTGCGCAGATCAGCTTATCCGCGACAAGGTGTTGTTCTCGAAGTCCTTGGGTGGTGGCAAGTTCCAATACGCAGCATATAACAATGAGGGCGAGGTTGATGTTAAGCCTTTTGAGGACCAGATTGACAAAAAGAGTACATCTGCGTTCATCACAGAAGAATTGTCCGATAAGACTCGAATTGTTGATGCAATTATGCTCAGTGGCCCGATCAAACTACGCTATGAATTGAGATTTGTTTCTTCCTCTGATTTTGATTCGACTATCAAGCAGCTGCGTAATACTGAGGACAAATACGAAAATAAAATCGTGGCGGTCGTGTGCTTTGCCAAGGATGATGCTGAAAGTGTTGTACTCGGCAAAAAGATTCGAGATGCCTTTTCTGCGGGAACATATAACATGATTTTCATTGATGCCTCTCGAACACCTTTTGGGGCAGATGGCTATGAAACCTACCGTCACGACATGGCTCTTTCCATGTCCCAGCAGGGTAAGGATAACACACTTGCCAATCAGTATGCCAGCAATGCGAAGGACTCTCTGAAAAAGTGGAAGTCCAGAATCAGTGCGGGTGAATTTATCGTTCATACAAGTGAAAAACGTGACGGCGAGCGTGCAACAACCTTGGATGATCTGTATGCTTTGCTTGCAGAGATCAACAAGAAAAAGTTCCCGGATTGCCTGGAAGGTGCATATACCGTCATTGCAAACATGTTTACTCCGAGCAGCATGAAACAGGGTGTTGAATGCGGATGCAATCAGAAAACAGCAGGCACATTCCTTTCCGGAAGCCCTGCGACAAAACTTGAAAATGCCCTTAAGGGAGCTTGGAAGGTGGAGAATTACTGGACTGTCAACCCGCACCTTCTGGTTTCCAAAATTAAAAAACATGTAGACAGCATCATCAATGATGGCTTTCAGAATGGTGGCGGTCGTGTATCTATCATGCGTATCTTTGATGAATTAAAGGCTGCACCATATGGTTTTATGCCTTGTAATCTGTCTGCATTTATGATGGGATTCCTTCTGAAGGAATATACAGACGGAACCTATAGTTGGAGTGATGGTCTCACCAATGATATTCTGACTGTCAGCAAGCTCAAGGAGATGGTGGATGAGATCATTCGTCTGGAGATCACTCCGAACGCACGCTATAAGGACAAATATATCGTTGCGATGACCCAGGAGGAAAAGGCTTTCAACGAGATTACCTCCTCTGCCTTTGGTATTCCGCTGAATATGTGTACCTCGGTTCCGAATACCAGAGAGCGTATCCGTAGCAAGATGAAGGAATATTCCTTCCCAATCTGGACATTGAAATCTATTTTGGAGACCGAGACCTTAAAAACAGACCGCGATACGCTCGCTGAAATCATTGATTGTTTCTGTGGCATTGCCAACAGCAATAATATGGGGGCTTCGGAATCTGACAGCGATATTGCAATGAAGATTGGCAAACTGGTTATTGTTAATCCGAATGCAGTAGACGATTTGAAGGTTCTACTTTGCAAGGAAAAGTGTACTCTGGGAATGACGGACTATGTCAAGACTTTTGAGGATGGGCTGCTTGTATCCCTTGCAGGTGAAATCGGAGACGGCGGTCAATATATCAATGTACTTCGCAAGAAGTTTGATGCAGATGCTGCTAACTGGGTTTGGAATCTAGAAACAGCTCAACAGAAGATCAGAGAGGTGATTCTGGAATATACTATTATTGCAGAGAGCAACAAGGTTATTTCCAAGAATATTTCTTTTGATGCTACTGTACGTGAGTGGTGTGATAAATGCGGTCTTATCCGGATTTCTTATGCTGCCGCTAAAAACTATCTTGATGATCTTGGACCGTTCTTTAACATGCTCTATGCAGTAAAAAAATCGGGAACTCTGCTGGATTCTCAGAAGCAGGGATTTCTTGATCTGCTTAAGAACAGTGGTGAAGCGTTCCGCGTATTTTACACCAATCAGGTAGATTTGTTTAAGCGCGTTTGCGTATACTACCTGGATGGGCTTTCCGACGATGAAATCAAGGATGTGTTTGGAACAATTCCAGCGGGAACATTTACTTACGAGAAATCAGATTATTTCACAGTGGTTGAGAATAAGGTGAAAGCGTATAAAGAGGGCTTGAAGAGCGCAAAACTGAAAGCTCTTTGGAAGGAAAAGACCGGAAGTGATACGCCTCGTGCATGGTCTAAGAAACATAAGATGCCGATTCTCTGCCTTGTTCCTGATAGCGAGATTGCGAAAGCAAAGGCAGCGTTTGGAACCGTGAACCGTACCAAATCGGATGAGACATCTATTGATAAGGCAATAGAATACTTTAAGGAGGCAAGCTTCTTTGAGCTGATGTCCGATGAAGTGGCATTAGGCAAAGTTTTCCGAGATGGAATTATCAAGTCTTATGCCGTTATGCTTACTGACATTCAGGAAGTGAAGGATTATTTGGATTCTCATATTACAGCCGATCCGTATGATTGGTTTGCACTGCCAGAGGTTGATAAAAAGCTGAAGCAGATGGCAGAAGCTAAATACAATCGCGGTGGATGTGCACAGGCGCTTGCTAAGATTGATGAAATGGATATTGCGGATGTGAAGAAATATTTGAAAGCTCTCATCAAGGACAATATGGTTGTTGGCATGGAGATTATTAAAGGCAACTAAGGAGGACGCTATATGACTATTGATGCGGTCTTCAAAAAGATAGACAGGTATCTCAAAAAAGAGAATATTGGTCCTCTGGTCGTAGATGTGCAGAACAGTGAAGACTTAGATGCGGTTGTTACGCATTATAATCTTCCTCAAAACGAGTTTATTTGTGCTTCGGATACTCGGTTCTGCAAAGCAGATGAATTCCCGGACATGGCTTCTCTGATGAATTTTCTGGGCAATGGGACAGGGAACTATTTTGTCCAAGAGGTATCTTCATTTTTCCGGTTGAAGGGTGAAACAGAATTAAAGCAAATGCTCATGGAATTTCTTTCCATGAGCAGTGCAGGTCATGTTGTTATTTTTACATATCAATGCGATTCATTCCTTACATCTATCATTCAGAATGACAGGCGACTTGATAACAGAATTTGTGTTATTGATGGCGTTCATGCTGATATTCCTAAGTTGGTATTCACAGCTAAGGATGTTAACTTTGGCAAGACCAACGCGATAACTTATGGTATCGACAAGATTGCAAAAGTGGTCGAGTCTTCCGCTGAGGGTGTGATTGTTATCGAAACTGGGAAAAACAAAAGCAACTTCCCATTTTCGCTCTATTCAATCAGCGAGATGATAGATCCTTATGAAATCCTTTGTAGTAAGGACAGTCTTACTACACATATCCCCAAAGCTATCGCATCAAGCGAGGACTGGAAATATGTTCTTTCGGAATTCCAGTCCTATCCATCCTGGAAACAGTTGATTTCTGCAAAGGTTGGAAATGCTGACAATCTGTATATTGTTATATCCAATTATAAGAACAATCGTAGCGACAAAAGATGGCTATGGTTCTATTTCGTTGGTCTAAAACTTTTTGGATCTGCTTCTGATATATACCTGAATGCAGTTACGAAAAAAACAAAATCTCCGGAAGAATTCATCCGGAATCTGTTTCGGACACTTCTCGACTACGAACCGACTAATCAGAATTTTGCTCTTCTCTACGAAAGTCGAAAGACGATTTTGAATGCAATCGGTAATCCGGTTGATGAGATTATAAGCTATTGCAAGATTGTTCTGAGCATGAAAGAAAAGGCTATATTCTATCTAACTGACAACACGCTTCAAGAGCGTGAAATGATTTTCAGAATACTAGATAAGTATGGTCTCGAATACGACCGAACTACACTCATGGAGACCTTGGCAAATATCTATCCGAGTTTGCATGAATATCTCTTGCCATATCGATTCAAGAATGATTTGTTGGATGAGTATTTTCAGGAGTACAAGTACCAAAAAGTCATTAACAAGATTTTTCCGGAGTTTATGGAGGTTGTTGAGAATCAAGCAGTGGCACGGGATTATAACGCCATACTGCAACCAAGAAGCGCTGTGATAGAAAGTATTGAAACACTTGATGCTCAGACTTTCTTTACGGATGCAATGGGCGTGGAATATCTTGGATACATTATGTCGAAGTGCCAAAGTCTTCATCTAATGGCAAAGGTTCAGGTTTGTCGATCTGAGTTACCATCCATTACCAGTCGCAACAAGGATTTTTGGGATGTATTATCAACGGCTCAATATCCTGTCATTACATTTGATAAGCTCGATAAAATCAAGCATCACGGGGAAGAAGGATATGACTACAGCCGTGCTGACCGAAAGCTTCCTTTTCACTTGATTCGAGAATTGGAGCTGATTGATGATCTGCTTGAAAAGATCAAGATTGATCTTGCCAGTGGAACTTATAAGAAGGCGATTTTGGTCGCAGATCATGGTGCAAGTAGGCTTGCTGTAATCCACGAAACTGAAAATCTTGTGGAAATGGAATCTAACGGACAGCATTCTGGAAGATGCTGCCCTAAAAGTGATGTTGACGTTAAACCAGACAACGCTACCGATGCTGATGATTTCTGGGCTCTTGCAAATTACGACCGATTCAAAGGTAGCCGCAAGGCAAATGTTGAGGTTCACGGAGGCGCAACCCTTGAAGAAGTTGTAGTTCCAATCATAGAGCTTACATACTTTGCTGAAGCAGTTGAGATAAGAATTATGCCTGTTGATGCTGCTGTGACATTTAGTGGAATCCCTGAGATTCTGGTAAGTTTTCGGAAGAAAGCAGCAATTAAAATTTTCTCGACTCAGAAACTCATGGATGTTTCAATTCAAATCGATGGTCATGTTTATGATGCAAAAGCTGCCGATAATAATTTCTATATCGTTGAGTCTATGCCGGAAATCCGTCGTGCAAAGACTTATGAGGTAGACGTCTATGCTTGTGGCAATAAGGTCGCCTCTGCACTTCCGCTTCGAGTGAAAAAAGAAAGCGGTAGTGAAAAAAGCATTCTTTAAGGAGGGACACTGATGATTGATAAACTGAGAGACTGTTTCGATGAAATGGTCGTCTATAAAGATCTAAGGAAAAGCAATTTTTTTTCAGCGCTTGGTCTTCCTTCCTTCTTGCGTGACTGGCTTTTGAAAAAGTTTGCTGATGAGGAAGGAAATCTGGATCTCGATGAGCTGACAGAATTTATCCACACTTATCTTCCGAACAAGGAAGAATGGGTGCGGATAAAGGATCGAATCATTAACGATAACGAGCGAGTTCAGCTACTGACAAAAATATCTGTGGATATTAGCATAAAAACAGGCGAAATCACATTCTCACTACCTGACTTTGGTCTAGGGAATAAAGAAACCATGATTGATAGTTCTACATGGGAGCAGTATCGTGGTGAACTGGTCAGTGGGCAGGAAGTGTGGGGAGTTGTTGAACTCGGCTATCGTCCACCTGATGATACTGTAAAGCCGAAGTTACCCGGTAAAATCAGGTTGACAGGATTTACGAATTTCTGCCCTTATACGATAGATCTTGATTACTATAAGGATGTCAGAAACGAATTTACCACGGCAGAATGGATTGATGTATTGCTAGGCGCCATGGATTACAATGCGGCAGGGTATGCTGATGAAGAGCAGAAATTGGCAATGTTGACTCGTATCCTTCCATTTGTCGAAAAAAGGCTGAACCTGATTGAGCTTGCACCTAAAGGAACAGGAAAATCCTATGTCTTTGGTCATGTAAGTAAATATGGTTTACTTACAGATGGTGGCAAAGTAACTCGTGCGAAAATGTTTTACGATACTGCACGAAAAACACCGGGATTTATTACCGGTAACGATTTCGTTGCCATCGACGAAGTCAAGTTGGTTCAGTTTGGTGATGTTAATGAAATGCGCTCTATCATGCAAGGATATATGGAGTATGGTCAGTTTAATATAGGCGGCTATGAGGGTAAGTCCGATGCTGGAGTAATTTTCCTCGGAAACATTGCTCAGGACAATATGGATGAGTATCAGAATATGTTCTCTGAACTTCCTACTCTCTTTCAAGAAAGTGCACTTGTTGACCGAATCCATGGATTCATTAAGGGTTGGGATATACCTCGTATGAACGATGATCTTAAAATTTCTGGCTGGGCGTTGAATTCAGAATACTTCTGCACAATTTTGCATGAATTGCGAAATGATGTAAGCTATCGTGCGATAGTTGATCAGATTGTAGATGTGCCAGAAAAAGCAGATACCCGTGATACGGAAGCTGTAAAGCGCATTACTACCGCATATCTGAAGCTACTGTTCCCAAATGTAAGAACTGTGCAGGATATAAATCAGAGAAAGTTTCAACAGTATTGTTTGCGTCCGGCTGTCCGTATGAGAAAAATAATCAAGAGACAGCTCGGCATCTTGGATGTCGAGTTCAAGGGAAAAGATGTTCCAAAATTCTCGTTAAAGGAGATTCCAAATGAAAGTTGATTGTGTTATCTGCGGTAAAGAAAGATTGGATAAGGATACGAAAGGTATCAACAAAAAACTTCTTGGTGAGTCTATTGATAATTTCTACTGTAAGAACTGTTTAGCTGAATACTTAGGGTGTAATGTACAGGATATCTTGGATAAAATCGAGGAATTCAAAGAAGATGGATGTAGACTCTTTATGTGAGGTGAGAAATGTGAAGCGTTTTATATATGCTGACAATGCAGCAACGACCCAACTTGATGTGAGCGCTTTTGAAAAGATGAAGCCGTATTTGTTGAATGAGTATGGAAATGTTTCACAGCCGTATGCGTTTGCACGAGCACCAAAGACTGCTTTGAAGGAGGCTCGAAAAATCATAGCAGAATGTATTGGTGCGATGCCAGAGGAGATATACTTCACCTCTGGAGGTACAGAAAGTGATAACTGGGCAATAAAAGGAAGTGCGTTTTCAGGTATCAACAAAGATGAAATCATCACATCGTCAATAGAGCATCATGCGATTTTGAGAGCCTGTGAAGATGCCGAAAAACTTGGCTATTCTGTAGTATATTTGCCAGTTGATAAACAAGGTGCCGTACAGCCTCAAACACTGGCTGGTACCATCGGAAAGAACACTCGTCTTGTGTCAATAATGTTCAGTAACAATGAAATAGGCACGATTCAGGATATTTCAACGCTTGCTCAAATTGCTCACGATAAAGGAGCGCTTTTTCATACGGATGCAGTTCAAGCGGTTGGGCATTACCCGATAAATGTAAAAGAGTTAGGGGTAGATATGCTGTCGGCTTCAGCGCACAAGTTTAATGGCCCCAAGGGTGTGGGATTTCTGTATGTACGGAGTGGCACTGATATTTCCTCATATATGAGCGGTGGAAGTCAAGAACGCGGTTTAAGGGCAGGAACTGAAAATATAGCGTCGATTGTTGGAATGGCTCATGCGTTGAAAATGAATATTCAAGATCTTCCGGCTAATATGGAATATCTTAGAAACTTAGAAGCCTGCCTTCTCAACCTATTAACATCAGGAAAGGTGGAATTCATCAGAAATGGTGGAAGCAATACCATCCCTGGAAACATTAGTCTATCCTTCCCTGGACACAATGGAGAAACCATCCTTCATAGGCTGGATTTAATGGGTATTTGCGTGTCTACAGGTTCAGCGTGTGACAGCAAGGAAACTCAGATTTCTCATGTTCTTCAAGCTATTCAGCTTCCTGATAGTGTAGCCATAGGAACGATAAGGGTATCATTTGGGAAAAATAACACTATGCAAGACGCAACGTGTGTTGGAGAGGCACTGTTAAAAATTGTCAGGTAAGACTGTAGGTGAACCGCTTGACAGAGAAAAACTACTATAATGGGCCCCTTGTCAAGACCACTAAAGAATATCTAAGCGTGTCTTAACCTAATAAATTTAAGCAACATTCCGGCCATAATAGTAAGAATCAGGTGTACTATATGCCAATGCTTCGTGTGGCCTTACTTTGTTATATTCGTTGATGTAATCTATTAATCTTTTGCGTAATTCTCGTGGGCTGGCAAATTCATTTGGATATATTTTTTCAGTCTTTAGGATGCGAAAACACCTTTCAATTATTATATTATATGCCCAACGGGATATTCCATACATACTCTGCTTTATGCCGTAATTTCTTATCATCTCCTTGTACTCCTTGCTAGTAAATTGACACCCCTGGTCGGAGTTAAGTATTTCTGGGGTGCCATATGTGGCTACAGCATCTTTTACAGCTTCCAGTACATATGCTGTTCCAATATAGAGACATTTTGAGAAATGAATTTGGTGCGGTAAGCTGTTTTTACTGTCAAAAAAATTAACAGATAAGTCTCAGGTGGATCATGTGATTCCTTGACAGATGGTGCGGGAGGATAAGCTATGGAATTTTGTTCTGGCTTGTCCTTCTTGCAATGCAAGCAAAAATAATCGTATTCCAACAAAGCCTGTGATACGTTTTGTCATTGAGCGTAATGACATTATCCGTACTTATGGCAGTTCATTGCAATGTGTAGCGGAGGATTTTCAAAATTATAGTGATGATATGATGGTTAATCTGTGGGGATATGCTAGAAACGGTGGGTTTCACGAGTGGCAACGGTAAGAATCTCTATAAAATAGCACTATATTTTGCCAAAAGAAAACCGACATCCAGAAATTAGATTTTAGGTCTAATTTCTGGATGTCGGTATAGGTCTAACTTATGAGTACTTTCAATATTGTTTTATTAGAGTAAGGCAAGGTAACGACTAAATTCAGAAGGTGCGATTCCTAGAGCTTTCATAGCATCTTCTGGGGAGAGGTGCATATTCTTCATAAGATTTTTAATGTTAAGGGTTGTGGCCTTGGTTTTTCCTTCTAATAATCCCTCACGTTTTCCTTCAAGCTTTCCACGAGCTTCGCCGGTTTTTATCAGAGCTTCTTGTGCCTCTTTTTCATTCCACTCAAATCCGAACATATCTATAACCTCCTTTTGATTGTTTTTTAAATATTCAACCATGACATTGTTCTCCAGACAATATTTAATAGCTGCATCGACAGCATGGTCAATTTTCATTTTCTGCTGACGGAAATGCTTGTAAGCGTTGGAGAATATGCTGTATTCTTCTATAGGCAGGCATTTTCTTTTCAACTCATCATTCATGCCATCTGCCAGATTATATACATGGACAGTAAGTTCCAATTTATCTGACTGAATTTCAAAGGCATCGCTTAGCTTCAAGGTTTGCTGTTCAAAGGATGTATCGTTTCCATCGTAGAATACATAAAACTCTGGTGCAGGAATCTTGATTAAATTGCCACCATAAATCTTTTTATGGGAGGTGCTGGTATAACGTTTGTACAGTTCATCAACATAACTGAGAAAACGCAAGGGCATATTGGGATTAATGGTGGTTTGATGCTCAATAAGCACAACCATTAGATTATTCAAAAGAAAAGAAATGTCGTTCTTGATATTACTGAAAAAACTACCCTCTAAAGTGTTTATCGTAATATCTGATGATTCGTCATAACCTGTGTTATTTAGTGCATTACAGAGTGACAAAAGATGTGATTCATTACTCATGAAATGGCAAAAAACAGTATCGCGAATTTTTCTGTTTGTCATATAATCCCACTTTCACATAAGAAAACATGTTTCTAATTTAATTATAACATAGTAAAAGTTGCTAGGCAATTGAATTTATGATTGAACTTTGGTGGTATAGTATTCTTTTTGCAGTTCCACAATCTTTTTGCTTGCAGAAATAGTCTTGCGGGATATCATATTTTTCATAGCTTTCAATACTTTGGCTTTGATTAGGTTTGAATTTTGGTCGGTAATGGTGAGAGTTTGGCTGGACTTGTTACGGGAATATACCAAATGATGATTTGCTGACATAATAACATCTTCTTTCACTGTTGTTGTTAGCCTTGCTTTTGGCTACATCCTTATGATACTTCTATAATACATCACAAGCAAGGGGGATGCGCAGAAATAACTAATGTAAAATGATGAAATACATTAATCTTTTCAAGTCGTTATATTGGGAATAGGGGAATTTATCCCAGTCCTGTAATGGTTCTGTAGGTTGAGGCACACATTGTATGTATCAAAGCAGAGATGAAATTCTTCTTCTGTAGGAGATCTGGGTATTTTGGTTTGAGTTTCTTTCTGCTGATTTGTCTTAGGACTCTGTATACCTTCGTACTGAGGTATACTACCAAAAAGGTTTTTATCTTTTTCTTCTATCTTATTCTTAGGCGACTGGGAGGCCTTGGGGCACAAGGGTTGAGAGGCTGTAGGTGTTCCGTGATGCGTTCCGTCAGCAGGAACACCCTCATACTGGGGAATCTCATCATCAGCATAAATTTCTTCGTTATTTTTGGAGTTATTGGAGGTTTCGACATCGTACAATAGTACTAAAAAGTAATATCCTCCTATTTCCACCCTAGTCGAAACCTTATTGAAACAAAATGTAAAAGGATTTTCTTTGAATAATATAGTGGGTATAATGAATAGTGAAATTCAAGAAAGGGGTGCTGGCGAATAAAATGAATAAAATAGAGAAAATAGAATTAGAATATTATGAAATATGTCCTGAATGTGGCAAAGAAGCATATGGATTTTGCAACGAAAATCTTACAGGGATATGCAATCATTGTGGTGCAGAGATAAAGATTTGCTCTCATTGCCCCAGTAGTTGTTTATGTAAAACAAGTCGAGAAACACTCAAAGATTGGCAAAAATGGTGTGAATTTTGTGTTTTCGAGCAATTAGATTGCGAATCTATAGAATGTGAAGGAATATGTTTTGCAGATAGAAAAAAGATTGTAAAGGATGGTGTAATAGTTCAGTATAGATATTGACACTCCCCATGCCTAAAGGCAGGGGATTCTTGGTTCTCTGAGCACTGCATATAGACCATGGCCTATATGTCTTACACGCTCTCCCCAAGCGTAGATTTCCGTGTGTCCCACGGTATTTTATTCTTTAGCTTATGCTGATTTCTGCATTTCCAAGGCTTTTCTTAAAATATTCCTAGCGGCGTTTACATCCCTGTCATGCTGGGTATTGCACTGTGGACAAGTCCATTTACGAATACCAAGATTCTTTGTAGCCTTATTCTGATAGCCACAGCAGGAACAGGTCTGGCTTGACGGATAGAAAGTATCCACCTTCACCACATCACAGCCATATAGCTTGGCCTTGTATTCCAGCATACGGAAAAACTCAGCCCAGCTTACATCAGATATGGCCTTGGCCAATTTGTGATTTCTCAACATATTTTTAATCTTTAGGTTTTCTACTGCAATCAGCTGATTTTCCCTTACAAGCTTAGTTGATTCCTTATGCAGGAAATCCTTGCGGATATTGGCTATCCTTTCCTGCAATCTGGCCACCTTGATTCTAGCCTTGTTGCGGTTATTACTGCCCTTGACCTTTCTTGACAGGCTTCTCTGCAGACGTTTTAGCTTTTTCTCCATTCCTTTCAAAATGTGTGGATTGGCTACGGTATTTCCTTGGTCATTGGAATAGAATTCCTTTATACCAACATCAATACCAATCTGCCGACCATTGTTCCGCCCCAATAGCAACTCAATATCCATCTCTACGCACAATGAAACAAAGTATTTTCCCGATGCGGTACGGCTGACAGTGGCATTTAGGATGCGCCCCTCAAATTCTCTTGATAGCTTGGTTTTCACTATGCCGATTCTAGGGAGCTTGATATTACCGTCAATGACACGGATACCGCCTGATTGACTTCTGGTACGATAAGACTGGTTGTGGCTATGCCTGGATTTGAACTTGGGATAGCCAGACTGCTTCTTAAAGAAATTCTGAAATGCCTTGTCCAGATTTCTCAGGGCTTCCTGCAAAGCCATACTATCCACTGACTTCAACCACACAAAATCTGGATGGCATTTCAGCTCTGTCAACAAGTGGCTGGACTTTACATAGGTCACAGACTCATGTTTTTCCTGCCAGCTATCCCGTCTGACAGAGAGAAAATGATTATATACAAAGCGTGCACATCCTAATGTCTGATTTATTATTTTTTGTTGCTCTGCATTTGGGTAGATTCTAAACTTGAAGCCCTTTGCATACACCATTTTCTCACCTCTTTCAGAAATTATGTTTGTATATATTCTATCACATTTACAGAAAACATACAATCGAACAGCGAGAAAAATTATTAGCATTTTTATTTTGTCCACCGTCAATTGCTTACGCAAATTAGGTGGACACGTCTTATACCCCCCATGTTAAAAGACAGGGGTTTTACGGCGTTCTTCGATAAAAATATCCCCATTGCTTCTATGCAATGGGGATGTTTTTATCAATTCAGATCTGCTCCAAAATGATGCTTCTATCGGCGATTTGGTTTAGCTGTTGGTGGTGGGAGGTGAAGATAATGGTTTTGCCAGCTGTCTTTAGGCTGGTGAGAAGGTCTATCAGCCAGCTTTGGGACTGGCGGTCAAGATCGTTCATAGGTTCATCCAGAATCCAGATAGTGGGATTCATGGTTAGGATGGCGCCTATGGCGGTCTTTTTTTGTTCCCCGCCACTTAGGGTGTAGGGGGTGCGTTCTCTGAGATGGTCTATGCCTAGAAGCTCCAAGGTATCCTGCACCCTATGTTGGATTTCTTCTTTGGTTAGTCCCATTTGCAGGGGGCCAAAGGCCAGCTCTTCTTCTACTGTACTGCAAAACAGCTGGGACTCTGGCTTTTGCCAGAGATAGCCGATTTTTTGATGAAAGGCTTTGGACCAGCTTTGCTGCTGTAGCAGCTTCCTGCTTACCTCTGTGCCCTGAAAGATGTACTGTCCCTGCAGGGGCAGTAACAGGCCGTTAAGGAGTTTTAGCAGGGTGGTTTTGCCACAGCCGTTATCTCCCATTAGGTGCACTGTTTCGCCACCATGAATTGCACAGCTGAAATTCTGCAATATGGGGCTGGCTCCCTCGTAGCCAAGGGTAATATTTTTTAATGTAATTATAGGCAGCATAGTCAAAAACCTCAACTAAATCTTTTGTTTCGTATTTTTCCTTTGGGAGCTAATACTCTAAATATATATGTAATACTATAAGCAGAATGCACATAATGGCAGGGCATATATCTGCCAGTCCAAAGGGCTGTTGATGCCGATGGAGATATTGGCCAGAGAAGCCTCGGCAGATCATGGCCTGATACATTTCCAGGGACATCTGCTGGGATTTGAGATAGACAGTACCTAGAATATTCAGGGTAATGCTGGTTTTGTGAGGATTTCGGCCGATGGAGCGGAGGCTCAGAGCGGTAAGGGAATCCTGGGCAATGCCTCCCAGCAGATAAATATATCTAAGGGTGGTGTCCAGAATAAAAATAAACATATGGGGCAGGTGCAGCCAGCTAAGGGTACAGCTTATTTGCTGAAAGCTGTAGCTGTGGATAAATATTCCTGTAGCCACCAAGGAAATAAAGCTTTTGTAGGGTAATAGCACCAGCAAAGGGTTGGGGGTGAGATAGAGGGCTGGCAGTACCAGCACCATAGTAAAAATTCCCATCAGCAGGGCTGGCCTGAGAATCTGCCAAATGGTTTTCCCCTGATAGAGGCAAAGAAGGCACAACAAAATACAGCAGATACTGTGGAGCAAAATGCTGTGATGGCTTAGGGCACAAATGAGCAGTACAGCCAGCCAGGAAGCCATAGCCCCCATGGGGGATGGCTTCAGCCTGCTGTGAGGCTTTTGCTGGAGGCTGGGCTGATAGCGCCTTAGTATGCTGGTTATTTTCAGCAGGGATTTGGCTAGAAAATATTCTCTATCTGTGGCAGGAAGGTAATTTTCTTCTTTGACAATCCATTCTGGTAATTTCATTTTGGTTTATTTGGCAACGGCAGCGGACATTAGCTTGAAGGCTAGAATGACCATAGCTGTACCCATAATGGCAGACAGCACATAGCCAAAGATGTCTGGCAGTCCGCTAATGGCGTAATCTGGGAAGAATACCTCCAGATTGAAGCCCTCTAAAAGTCCCTGGGGGGTATAGCCTAGGGCGGTGCCGGTTTCGGTCAGCTCTGCTATTTCCTCTGGTGCCCATTCTCCCCAGGCAGTTCCCTCAGCCAGCAGGCCCAAAGGACACAGTACAATCATGGCAATCAGGATGGCATAAAGGGCAGAAATAGGGCTTTGGCCGGCGTTGGTGCCAATCTGATTGCCTGCCTTGGCCTTGGACATATAGAGTACCAGTCCTCCTGTGAAAATGGCTTCTGCCAAGCCGAAAATTGTTAGATGGCCTGCCATCATGGCTGGAATGGAAATGGACAAAGGATATGGGCAATAAAGAGCCTGTCCCAATTCATTGGTAAAGAGCAGAGGCTGCAGGCCGAATTCCACAGCGGCCACAAGAGCGGCTGCGTTAATACCGACATAGCCTCCTACAGCGGCAGCTAGGGAATCCGGCAGGTGCTTGCGCAATATCTGGTAGAGGCCATAGCCTACCATTGGCAGGACAAAGGCCATGTTGAAGCAGTTGGCCCCTAGAGCTAGAATACCTCCATCGCCAAAGAAAAGTGCCTGTACCAATAGAGTTGTGCTTATGGCTAGACAGGCTCCCCAAGGGCCTAGCATAATGGCGGCTAGAGTACCCCCTACAGCATGACCGGTTGTGCCTCCTGGCAGAGGAATGTTAAACATCATGGCTACAAAGGAAAAGGCCGCAGCAATGCCCAAAAGAGGCAGTTTTTCTGCAGGCGTTTTTTCCTTTACCTTTTGAACGGATAGATACCAAATAGGTGCCATAGCGACAGCCAGCACGCCACAGGTGCTGGGACTAAGATAATTTTCTGGAATATGCATAGTGAATCCTCCTTTATATTTATAAAAACTTACAAGAAATATTATACTAAATTTGTCTAGGCATTGTCATCATATGTACAACAAATTTGTAAAAAATGCTAACAATACAAAGTGAAATATTGTTTTCGCCGATGTAAAATAAATTTTCTGTCAGATTGAAAATATTAATTTATTTGTACGAATTGTTCAAAATTATTTTTACAATGTTGCATAAATCTATTGATTTGTAGCAATATTGATGATAAAATGTGCTAAATTCATTACTATGTAAATTGTTTGCTAATGTTCTAGGGGTTAAGTATGAATATAGGGGATAAAAAGTATTTGCAACAAGGCATACTTTGTGTGCTGCAGCTAAAGAATATACCTGTAACCCAGGATAGGCTGACAGCATGGCAGGCAGAGGCCTGGGGAGATTGGGATTCTCTTGTGGCTAGCGGTAAGGCCTTGGGTATCAAAATACAGGAATATAAATATTATGGGGAAATGGAAAAGCTGGCAGAGGCCAAGGAGCCATTACTGCTTTTGGGCAAGGATGGTCATTGGCAGGTACTGGGGCAGGCCAACCATCAGCAGGTTATGGTGCTGGATCCGGTTACGGGCCAAGCCGGGCCTGTGACCTGGCAGGCTCTTAGGGAAAGGAGTCAGGGACTGTGCCTGCGGCTGACAGAAAGATTATCTCTCCATAGTGTATCCCGGAATTTTGGCTTGGGCTGGTTTTTGCCAGTGCTGAACCGCTATAGAGGCTGTTTGGGAGAAATGGTGCTGGGAGCATTTCTGCTGCAGCTTCTGGGGATTGTGACACCGGTATTTACTCAGGTGATTATTGACAAGGTTATAGGTCAGCAGGGGATTGCAACCTTGACCGTGTTGGGAATCGGCTTAATATTTGCGGCGGTATTTGTCTGCTTGATGTCCATAGCCCGCAAAAGGTTGGAAACGGATATTGCAGCTAAGGTAGATGTTATTCTGGGCAGTCAGCTGATGCATCATCTGCTGGCTTTGCCTCTAAGATATTTTCAGGTAAGACGGGTGGGAGATACTCTCACCAGGGTTTCGGCTCTGAACAGTATTCGGGAATTTCTTACTGGTTCTACCATAACCGCCCTTTTGGATGGTGTATTTTCCATTATTTTCTTTGGGCTGATGGCCTATTATAGCTGGCAGCTTACTCTGCTGGCCTTATTGGCACTGCCTCTGTATCTGGTGCAGAATATACTGGTTACGCCGGTATATCGCAAGAGATTGGAGGAATATTGGCAGGCAGGTGCCCGCAGTAATGCCTTTCTGGTGGAAACTGTTACAGGGGTACAGACCGTAAAGGCTTTGGCTTTGGAGCATCGTTTTATCAATCAATGGGAGGAGCTGTTGGCGGCCAGCCTTAGCCGAAGCTTTGGCAGTTTCAAGCTGGGGATGCTGGTTAATACAGGTACCTCGGCAGTGCAGAATTTTTCCACCTTGCTGATACTTCTGGTGGGAGGTCATATGGTTATGGATGGCAGTCTGACTATAGGCCAGCTTATTGCCTTTCAGATGTTGGCTAGACAGGGGAGTGAGCCACTGCTGAGATTGTCCTCCATGTGGCAGAAGGCCCAGCAGGCTATGCTGTCGGTACAGCGGCTGGGGGATATTATGAATACCAGGCCGGAGACAGCCTCGGGGGCTGTGCTTCCTAAGTTGTCCGGTGCTATAGAGTTTCGCCATGTAAGCTTTGCCTATGATGCAGGTCAGCCTCCGGCAGTAGACGATGTAAGCTTCTATATAGAGCCGGGACAGCAGATAGGGATTGTAGGTGGTTCAGGCTCTGGCAAAAGTACCATTAGCAAGCTGATAGAGCAGCTGTATCTGCCAGCTCAGGGGGAAGTCCTTGTGGATGGCATTGATTTGAACAGATTGGATAGACATTGGTATCGCAGCAGGCTGGGGGTAGTACAGCAGGAAAATATACTTTTTCGTGGCACTATCCGGGATAATATAGCCTTTGGCCGGCCTAATGCTTCTATTGAGGCGGTAGCCAGAGCAGCAGTTATTGCCGGTGCCCATGAATTTATTGTGGATTTGCCAGAGGGCTATGATACTCAGGTGGGAGAGCAGGGGGACAGGCTGTCTGGAGGACAGAAACAGCGCATAGCTATTGCCAGAGCCTTGCTGATGGAGCCTGGCATCTTGATTTTTGACGAGGCCACCAGCGCCTTGGACTATCATACGGAAAGCCTTGTGATGAAGAATATGACAGCTATGGCCGGTGGCAGAACTATGGTGATTATTGCTCATCGTCTGTCCTGGGTAAAGCATTGTGACAAGATTCTGGTTATGCATAAGGGAAGATTGGTGGAGCAGGGAACCCATCAGGAGCTGGTAGAGCAAAAGGGCGAATATTATAGGCTGTGGATGCAGTAGGGGGTATAGCTATGTGGAAAGGTCTGCAGGGGTATATAGACAGACTGACAGGAATAGATGCCAAGGCAGGTAAGCAGGGGGAAAACAATAAAAGAGAGCTTTCTCCCCAGGAAAGGGAGTTTTTGCCTGGGGTACTGGAAACTATGGAAAGACCTGTGGCTCCTGGTTCCCGCAGACTTCTGTGGGTGCTGGCGGGATTGCTGGCGGCAGTGGTGCTATGGGTATGCCTTGGCCATGTAGATGAGGTGGCTGTAGCTGAGGGAAAGGTTATCCCTAATGGTGAAAGCAAGGTGGTTCAGGTTGAGGACAAAGGGGTTATTAAGTCCATCTGTGTTCAGGAGGGACAGCTGGTGCATCAGGGGGATTTGCTGATTGAGCTGGATACTACTGTTACTCAGGCGGATTTGGATAGCATGAAGCAAAGGGTTGGTTATTATCAGGCGGATATAGATAGATTGCTGGCAGAGGAAAAGGGCAGCCCCTTTGTTATTCCGGAGGATAGTCCTCTTGATAAGCAGGACAGGCAGTTCCAGTTGAATCTGTATCATAGCCGTATGGAGGCTTATCGCACCCGTTTAGCGGCTGCGGCCTATGGTCTGCGACAGCAGGAGGCAAATCTGGCAGCGGAGCAGGCTGGCTATGAAAAGCTGTCCAAACTGTATGATATTGCTTATGAGAAAAGCCAGCGGGTAGCCCGTCTGGCTGATGAAAACGCGATTTCTACCTTTACGGTTCTGGAATATGAGGCTAAGGCAGTGGAACTGCAGGAGGATGTTCAGGGCCAAAGGCATAAGATAGATCAGGCAATCTGGGGGACGGCTCAGGCTCAGCAGGAAATAGCTCAGATTCAGGCGGAGCATCATAATGAGATTACGGCTCAACTGGTGGAAAGTCGTCGTCAGCTGGCTATGGCTCAGGAGGAGCTGAAAAAGGCTCAGGAAAAAAATCGTCTGGCTATGCTGCGGGCGCCTATTGATGGCCGGGTGGCCCACCTTTCTGTTCATACTGTGGGAGGCGTGGTTACAGCGGCTCAGGCTGTTATGGAGATTGTTCCGGATCAGGCTGTACCAGAGGTGGAGGCCTGGGTACAGAATAAGGATATAGGCTTTGTGCAGGAGGGACAGGAGGCAGAGGTGAAGATTGAGGCCTTTAGCTTCCAGAAATATGGCACCTTGTCAGGCCATGTGGTGCAGATTAGTCCTGATGCTATGGAGGACAAGGAGAAGGGACGCCGTTACAGAGTGGTAATTGCTCTGGACAAGCCGGAGTTCCAGCTGTTGGATAGAACTGCCGATGTGGCTGTAGGTATGACAGCCAGTGCAGAGATAAAGATTCGCCAGAAGAGAATTATAGAGTTCTTCTTGGATCCATTTAGACAGTATACCAGTGAAGCGTTGCGAGAAAGGTAGCAGACCATGAACAGTGTTAATGTATTAATAAGATGCTTGTCCGTGGTTCTTACTGCCAAGGGACGGCCGGTACAGGAACAGCAGTTGATGCGGGCCTATGATACAGGCCAGGCCATTGATGTGGATACGCTGATACGCATTAGCGGTGAGCTGGGGCTGAAGGCCGGCTGTATGCAGTTGGACAAATCCCATCTGGCTATGCTGCCTCATCCTTTGCTGGCTATTATGGAGGAGGAACAGCATAAATACATGGTGGTGCTGGGCTGTAGTCAAGGTCAGGTAATCTTCTACAATCCTTGGCAAAATAGCCGGGAGGCTATATCTTTGGAGGAGTTTCAAAGGAGGTGGACCGGCCATTGTGTCCTCTTTGCCTTGGAGGAGGCTAGGACGGCTGAGGCTGGGACAGGTCTTGGCTGGTTTCGTAAAATTATCTTGAAATATAAGGGACAGCTGCTAAAGGTAATGTTTTTGTCCTTATTGCTTCAACTGTTTGGCTTGTGTAGTCCTCTTTTTACCCAGGTGATTATAGATAATGTTCTGGTGCACCATAGTGTATCCACCTTGGATGTTATGGTAGGTGGCATGGCTCTGGTAATGATATTTCAGCTGATTATCGGGGGATTTCGCAGTTATATCTTTACCCACGGCGCCAATAGGGCGGATGCGGAGCTAAACAGCAAATTGTTTAAGCGGATGATGTATCTGCCTAGTTCCTTTTACAGCCATATGTCTGCTGGTGATATTGTAGCCAGAGTCAGAGAGCTGGAGAAGATTCGTCAGTTTATTACGGGAACAGGGGTAACGCTGGTTTTGGATGGCATATTTGCCATTATTTATCTAGTGGTAATGTTTCACTACAGTATACAGCTGGGGCTGATTGTGCTGGTAGGGGTGCCTTTGTATACCTTCTTAAATCTTGCTATAGTGCCTATCTATCGCCGACGGCTGAATGAGAATTTTCATGCTAATGCAGATAGTCAGGCCTATATTATAGAAACTGTTACTGGTGTGGAAACTGTGAAACAGCATGGGGTGGAGAGCCGTATGGAGCAGAGGTGGCAGGAGCTTCTGGGCCGTACCACCGGCTCTGCCAGAGACATTGCCAATCTGGCTAATATGACAGGCAGTGTAGGCAATATGTATCAGCAGATATTTATGCTGGCTATATTGTGGTATGGAGCCTATCTGGTTATGGCGGAGGAACTGAGCTTGGGCCAGTTAATAGCCTTTCAGATGTTTGTCGGTATGCTGATAGGGCCGGTAATGCGGATTTTTTCTCTGTGGCAGAACTTCCAGCAAGCCAAGGTTTCCTGGGATAAGCTGGGGGATATTCTGAACAGTCCTGTGGAGCCTGCTTTTAATCCCAACCGTACAATTATGCCTCGTCTGCGGGGAGAGCTGCGGCTGGAGAATGTTTCCTTTGGCTATGGTGGTCAGGGACAGCAGGTGCTAAGGCAGCTGAATATGGATTTTCCTGCGGGAGGGTGTATAGGTATTGTAGGGCCATCTGGTTCAGGGAAAAGCACTATTACCAGATTGCTGCAGCTTCTTTACAAGCCGGATAATGGCCGTGTGCTGGTAGATGGCATGGATATGAAGCAGATGGAGCCGGCCTGGCTTAGGCGCCAGCTGGGGGTGGTGCTGCAGGAAAGCTTTTTGTTTAACGGCACTATTGCAGAGAATATAGCTATGGCTAAGCCAGGAGCCTCTCTGCAGGAGATTCAGCAGGCAGCAGAGCTGGCCGGGGTAATGGAATTTGCCAGAGAAATGCCTAAGGGGCTGGATACTCTGGTAGGAGAGCGGGGAGGCAGTCTGTCAGGGGGACAAAGACAGCGGGTGGCTATTGCCAGGGCTATTATTAATAGGCCTCCGGTGCTGATTCTGGATGAGGCTACCAGTGCTTTGGATTTGGCCTCAGAGCGAATAATTATGGATAGCATTGCTAAGCTGAAAAAAGGACGCACGGTTATTATGATAGCTCATAGGCTGTCGACAGTAATGGCCTGCGATAACATATATGTTGTTTCTCAGGGGAATGTGGCAGAGAAGGGGAGCCATAGCCAGCTGATGGAGCAAAGGGGTATCTATTATTCACTGTGGATGGAGCAGCAGAATACTGCTGTTGTATCATAAATTTCTTTAGAGGGGGAAAAGAAAAATGGCATTGGTAAGCACTATTATGGATGATTTGGAGGGTATGTTGGAGAAAGATGCTTCAGGAGGGGCAACCAGCGATGCACAGGCAGATTTGCAGGCCGCCAAGGTAAAGGCGGCTGTAAGCCAGGTAGCAGATACAATTGCTGCCGTAACCGGGAGAATTATTGATGACCCTAAGGGTACATTGGATAGTATCGTGGAGGATACCAAGGTAGCCATCTGGGGCCATAATGGCCCACATCCAGCAGAGGATGCGGCAAATTTTGTCAAGGGCTTGGCTGGTATTACTAGGGATAATATTCTGAAGGTGTACAACGATTTGTACAAGGATGGCACTGTTAAGGAGTATGAGCGTCTGGATAATGCTGTCAGCAAGGCTGATGGGGCTGTTATTGAGAGCAAATTTACGACTGGTGCTTCTATTGGAGATATGTCCTGGCTGATTTACAAGGGGCGTTTGGTTTCTAATCAGGCCATGCAGGACAAATGGACTCAGTACAGAGAGGTGGAAACCAGCCACGGATTTAACAGCCGTATCTATGTAAACAAAGGGGAACAACAGCTGGTAATTACCTTGGAGGGTACTCAGCCTAATAGTGATTTGAGTCCTTTGTGGATTAGTAAGGATGGCTTAGCAGATTTGGAGATTGGCCTGGGGGTAATTCCGCCTCAGATGCGTGAGGGTTATGAGGAGTTTAAGAATCTGGTGGCAGATGCAGTAAATGCCTATGGTACTCAGGGCTATAGTATTTCTGTAGCTGGTCATTCTCTGGGTGGTGGTCTGGCTCAGATGATGGCAGGTATGTATTATATTGATACTGGTATTGCTTTGCCAACTCTGGCAGAGGCTGGCCCTGGTATGCTGGCTCAGTTGAAGCTCTATGCTCAGGAACAGCTTTTGGCAGGAAAGGAGATTCATCTGCCTACTGGCCAGGTGGTTGGACTGAGCAAGGGGAGCCGTAAGGCACAGGCTGCTGAGGCTAAGGCTATTGTGGATACCTTCAAGGCTCAGGATTTCAGCTTTGTTACTAATATGATTACTATTGGGGACCCTGTTGGTGCCGTAAACTACAATGCAGATCCAAATAAGGATGGCCATGTAGGTGTTAATGTGATTGTTCCTTATCTGCTGACAGCTAGAGAGGATTTGCAGGATTTGGAATATACTACGCTGGATGGGGCTAACTCCAAGCATTTGGTAACTCCTGATAGTCTGGACAAAGTTGGTCTGGGCGGTATCTGGGCTACCCGTTTTGACCGTCATGAGCCTGACCAGTCTATTGCCCTGTGGTCTGGTACAGCTGTAGGCTTTAAGGATCCTAGCATTGTAGGTACTGGCAGTGCCCTGTATCGCGCTTATCTGGACCCTCGTCAGGTATGGTCTGGTTCTTCTCTTACCTTGCCAGAGACAACAGTTTTTGGCTCTGATGGGGATGATTATATTACTGTTTGGGACAAGGCAACTCAGGTTTATGCTGGGGCTGGCAATGATGTTATCATTGGCGGTAATGTAGGCAGTATTCTGGATGGCGGTGCTGGTGATGATTTGATTATTGGCGGTGCTGGTGATGATTATCTGGCTGGCGGTGAAGGCAATGATACTTTGCTGGGAGGTGCTGGCAATGATATTCTCTATGGCGGTGCTGGCAACGACTACCTGGATGGCGGCGAAGGGGATGATTTGCTTTTTGGCGGTGAGGGCGATGATACCCTTGTATGGTCTGCCGGCAATGATATTCTCAACGGCAATGAGGGCAATGATACTCTGATTGTTCGTGAGGGTGTACAGGGACAGGGCCAGATTAAATGGGAGCGTAACTACACCGATTTCGGCCATGATCAGGTGGTTATGGAAGGTGCTATGGATGCAGATAGCAGTCTTTTGTTTAATTTTGCTGATGAAATCAGAATGCAGGATATGCGTTGGTCTGTGCAGGGCAACGATATTATCATGACTGATAATCTGGGCAATGAGGCAGCCAGCGTTACCTTTAAGGATGGTTTTAATGCCTTTGCTGCCAATAGTGGCAAGATTGATATGCAGTTTACCAATGGCAGGCTCTATGTAGATGATGTTATGTTTAATGTTCAGGCAGGCTCTGGGGAGATTCGTGCTAATGAGGATGAGAAATATAATGGTACGGTTCTGGTAGGCTCTCAGGGGGATGATGTGCTGTATTCCGGCAAGGGTAATGACTTGATGATGGGCGGTGCAGGCAAGGATACCTTTGTCTTTGACAACAGCTTTGGTCATGATACTATTGTAGGCAGCAGCAGTGAGGATGTTATTCGTTTCGTTAATGATTTCAATGCTCAGGAGTATTCCATCAGCCAGAAGCATGATGATCTGGTTATTACCTATCAACAGACTGGTATGACCACTGAAAGCTCTATAACCATTTCTGACTGGTATACAGCTAGTGACCGCATTGATACTGTACAGTTTGGCAATGGCACCTACAGCATTTCCAACGGAAGTTTCCAGAAGCAGGCTTGAGGAAATCTAAGTCTCATTTTGGTTCCAAGGTAAATTATATAAAAATGTTCGGATTATAGGGATTATGGAGAATTGAGAGAAAAAGAACGGAAATAATATAGGCAGGAATAAAGGCAGGATGCTGTAGGGAGGTGTCCTGCCTTTTCTGCGGATAAAATTTTGTTAAGACAGGATTAAAAACTTTGTGCAACCTAGGTAATCTATGCTATAATAACATGGTTAAAATGTATTTTTAGAAAATCCTTATATTTGGGGGTAGAGTGTTTTGAAGAAAATGTCAGGTAATGAATTGAGAGAGGCTTATCTTCAGTTCTTTGCTGAAAAGAAGGGCCATCTTAGATTGCCAAGTGCTTCTCTGATTCCAGAGAACGATCCTACTTTGTTAATGATTGGTGCCGGCATGGCGCCATTTAAGGCATATTTTACAGGCAAGGTAAAGCCGCCTCGTGGTCGTATCACCACCAGCCAGCGCTGTGTGCGTACCGGTGATATTGAGAATGTAGGCCGTACTGCCCGCCATCAGACTTATTTTGAGATGCTGGGCAATTTCTCCTTTGGTGATTATTTCAAGAAGGAAGCTATTCCTTGGTCCTGGGAGTTCCTGACTGAGGTGCTGGAACTGCCAAAGGATAAGCTGTGGGCTTCTATTTATCCAAAGGATACTGAGGCAGAGGCTCTCTGGAAGGCACAGCCTGGCTTTAATCCAGATCATCTGGTAAAGCTGGAGGATAACTTCTGGGAAATCGGCCCTGGTCCATGCGGTCCTGATACTGAGATTTTCATTGATTTGGGTGAGGAAAGAGGCTGCGGCAGCCCTACCTGCGGTGTAGGCTGTGACTGCGACCGTTATCTGGAAATCTGGAACAATGTATTTACCCAGTTTGACAGAACTGAGGACGGTACCTACAACGATCTGGAACACAAGAATATTGATACCGGTATGGGACTAGAGCGTATAGCTTCTGTTATTCAGGGTGTACGTAACAACTTTGAGACTGATTTGCTGTTCCCTATTATTGAGTATGCTTCCAAGGTTTCTGGTGTGGCTTATGGTGCCAGCGAGGAGACTGATGTTTCCTTGAAGGTTATTGCAGACCATGCCCGTTCTATGACTATTATGATTATGGATGGCATTCTTCCTTCCAATGAGGGTAGAGGCTATGTACTGCGCCGTATTCTCCGCCGTGCTATTCGTCATGGCCGTATGCTGGGCATCAAGGACAAGTTCCTGGAGGGGGCTGTAGATGCTGTTTATGGAATCTACAAGGATGCCAGTGATTTTGGCGCTTTGGGCCAGAAGAAGGATTATATCAAGAAGGTTATCGCTTTGGAGGAGGATCGCTTCTCTGCAACTCTGGAGCAGGGTATGGAGCTGTTGGATGGCTATATTGCTGATACCAAGGCTGCTGGCAGCAAGGTTCTGTCTGGTGAGCTGAGCTTCAAGCTTTATGATACCTTTGGCTTCCCTTGGGAGCTGACTGAGGAAATCCTTCACGAGCAGGATATGGAGCTGGATAAGGACGGCTTTGATAAGGAAATGCAGGCTCAGCGGGATCGTGCCCGTGCTGCCCGTGCTGAGAATGAGCGTTATGCTATTCCTGATTTGCAGGGTATTGACACTGCTGCCTTGAAGCATGATCCAGAGGCTAAGTCTGCCAAGGTTGTAGCTATTTGGAAGGATGGCCAGCTGGTGGATGAGCTGAGTGACGGCGATGAGGCTGGTATTATTTTGGACAATACTCCATTCTATGCAGAGGGTGGCGGACAGGTTGGCGACAAGGGTGTATTTGTCAGCGAGTTCGGCCGTTTGCAGGCTGTTAATGCCAAGAAGCTGCCTGATGGCACTATTTATCATGAGTGCTATGTTGAGGAAGGTCAGCTGAAAAAGGGCGAGCAGGTTGAGATTCAGCTGGATGAGGCTAACAAGCTGGCTTCTGCCCGCAATCATACTGCAACTCATCTCCTGCAGGCTGCCTTGAAGAAGGTTGTAGGTGATCAGGTAAATCAGGCTGGTTCTGCTGTTAATGCAGATCGTCTTCGCTTTGACTTTACCAACTTTGAGCCTGTATCTGCTCAGCAGCTGGCTGATGTAGAGGAGCTGGTAAATCAGGAGATTCTCAAGGGTACTGATGTAGTTATTGAGCATATGTCCAAGGATGAGGCTACCGATAAGGGTGCAATGGCTCTCTTTGGTGAGAAATATGGTGATGTAGTTCGGGTTGTCAGCGTGCCAGGCTTCTCCATGGAGCTGTGCGGTGGTTCCCACGTAAAGAATGTTGGCCAGATTGGTCTGTTCAAGATTGTCAGCGAGACTGGCGTTGCTGCTGGTGTGCGTCGTATTGAGGCTATTACTGGCAAGGCTGCTTTGGACTATGCCTTTGGCAAAATGGCGGTAGTTAAGGAAGCTGCTGACAAGCTGAAGTGTCGTGAGGACGAGCTTCTCCATCATGTAGATGGTGTGTTGGCTCAGAACAAGGACATGCAGCAGCAGTTGAATGCAATTCATGCAGAGCAGGCTAAGGCTGATGCCGCTGCTCTCTCTGACAGCGTTAAGACTGTCGGTGCATTCCAGGTAATTGCTGCTCAGGTTAATGCTCAGAGCATGGACGATTTACGCGATATGGCAGATATGTCCTGCGACAAGCTGGATACCGGCGTGGTAGTTCTGGCTGCTGTAAATGATGGCAAGGTAAATCTGGTTGTAAAGGCATCCAAGGCTGCTGTAGCTGCTGGTGCTCATGCAGGCAAGGTTATTAAGGAAGCTGCCCAGCTGGTAGGCGGTGGCGGCGGCGGTCGTCCAGATATGGCTCAGGCTGGCGGTAAAAAGCCGGAGGGGGTACAGGCTGCACTGGATAAGGCGGTTGAGGTACTGACTTCTCAGTCTAAATAATACTAAATAATATGACAAACATTCCCTGATAGTGTACAATAAGTACATTAACAGGGAATGTTTTTTTGTGCAGATAAAGGAAATGATGATTATGGAAGATAAAATGAAAATAGATACAGAGGGGATATTGGATAAGGCGGCTGCCCGCAGGTTGTTTGTGGCGGTGGTGATTACTTCCTTTATTGGGCCTTTTGCTGGCTCTGGTATCAATGTAGCTATACCGGCTTTGGGTCAGGAATTTGGGGCTTCTGCCGGGGAGCTAAGCTGGGTGGTCTTTGGCTTTTTACTTGGCTCGGCTATGTTTATTCTGCCTACAGGGAAGCTGGCAGATATTTATGGCAGACGGCGGGTATATACCATAGGTTTGTGGCTTTTTGCCAGTACCTTTCTACTGGGCGCCTGTGCCACCTCGGTGGCCATGCTGAATGTGCTGAGGTTTCTCCAAGGCTGTGTTATGTCCCTCATATTTGGGCCTGGTATGGCGCTGCTGGTTTCTTCCCATGAAGCCAGTCAGCGGGGCAGGGTAATAGGCTATTCCGCAGCTTCCACCTATAGTGGTTTGTCTATGGGGCCGGTTATCTGCGGCTTTCTGTGTGAATACCTTAGCTGGCGCAGTATTTTTCTAGTTACTGGCTTGGTGGTGCTGATAAGCATTTATTTGTTAAGGGATATTAAGCAGGAATGGTACGGGGATAAGGGTGCATCCATAGATAAAAAGGGCAGTATCTGCTATCTGGTGGCAGCTCCTTTGTGGCTTTGCGGCTTGTCTAAGATTACAGAGGGCAGTACCGGCTTACTGTTGTTGGGGGCTGGTGCCTTGGGACTTTTGTTGTTTTGGTGGATTGAGTCCAAAGCAGAGCATCCTTGTCTGGATGTAAGGCTGTTTCATGGCAATCCGGTTTTTACCTTTAGCAATTTGGCGGCTATGCTTCACTATAGTTCCACCTTTGCCTTGAGCTTTTTGATGTCCCTGTATTTGCAGGTAATTGTGGGCTATACAGCCTCTATGGCCGGGATGATTATCCTGCTGCAGCCAGTGGTTATGGCGGCTCTGTCCCCTAAGGCTGGTGCTCTGTCAGATAGAATCCAGCCGGGGCTGGTGGCCTCTGTAGGTATGACTATAACCGCTGCAGGTCTTTGGGGAATGTCCTTTTTGACAGGGGATACGCCTATTTGGATTGTAGGCCTGCTTTTGTTGTGGATAGGCTTAGGCTTTGCCTTGTTCTCATCTCCTAATAATAATGCTATTATGGGAGCTGTTGAGAAAAAACATTATGGCACTGCATCCTCTCTGCTGGCTACTATGCGGTTAATGGGGCAGTCTACCTCCATGGCGGTAGTTACCATGATTATAGCTCTGTGTCAGGTACATTCCCTAACCGGTGAGGACAATGTACAGCTTCTGGGAGCTATCCAGATAGCCTTTAGGATATTTGGCTGTATCAGCATTGCGGCTATATTTATGTCTTTGGTGCGAAATAAAGCAAAATAAATGCAATGGTTTGAAAATAGATTTAATGGCAAGATGTTAATGTCAGAAAGGAGCGGTTTTATGAAAAGAGTGTCTACCCTGTTGTTGGCGTTTATGCTGCTGGTTACGGCTGTATTTGCTACAGTGTGTCACGCCAATAATGAGTCAGCAGAGTGTACTGCTGTGGAGAATGGCCCTACAGATGAAATGCTGGCCCAGCGGGCCAAGGAGCTGGGCTTGGAGTATGTGCCGGGATTGCAGGGTGAGGATAGGTATTATTCCCGCTATGGGGAGCCTATCTATCCACCTAATGATGGTGCGCTAGGCACACCGGAGCCGGTAGTGCTAAAGGCAGGTACTATTCTTACCAGATATGGCCGTGTTAAGGGCAGTTACTTCGGCAACGAGGAGGATACCTTTGCTCAGCGGTCCTTGCCTAGAACCACGGATGTGAGCCAGTATCACAAATATCGTCTTAAAAAGGATATGCCGGCAGAAAAGGCAATTATTGCACCTTGGTTTGGTCAGCCAGGAGGGGGTGTTCAGTACAAAATTTCTAAGGAGGTTTTTGCTGAATTTGATGAATATTTGCAGGTGATATGATGACAGTTCAGGAGCTAAGGAAGATATTAAGCAAGCACCATGTGGATATCTCTTTTTATAGTCTGATGGAGCATAGGCCAATGGTAGGAGAGGTATATACTGCTCTGGATAAGGCTGATGGAGGCTATCGGGTTCGAACCATAGAGCGGATGCAAACTATTGAGGAAAAGCATTTTGAGGATGAGGCTGCAGCTTGCAGATATGTATTGAAAGAGCTGGCCTACGATTATCCGGAGCTAAAGGCTTATTTAGAATGAGAATATGATTGAACAGGGACTGCAAGGCTAAGGAATTAGCTGGCAGTCTCTTTTTTTACAAATTTGTTGCAAAAATCCCCCTCCTGCCGGAAGGGGATAATAAGATTTTTATTAGATTGAAATATTTCTTATGTTTATGTATAATATTTGCTGTAAGAGGTGTACCTACACGGTAGGCGGTTAATCCTGCCCCTGAAAGGGGGCTTGCCTATGACTTTGTATGATTTTTTGACACTGGTTTTTCTGGTGACTATCTGCATCGTTGCATTAAAGGCATAAGAATAGACCGCCACAGCTACCAACTTTGAGCGGTCTTTCCTATAAACCAATCTACACTTGGGGCAACCGTCTACTGATGCTCCTCTTATTTTTATTATACCTTTCAGGGATGTTAATTGCAAGTCCTGAAGAAAAAAAGAAAGATATAACGAGGTGTCCGATGTCTTTCATCTCTACATTCTGAGATAGTATATGGCCTGATTAGGCCGTATACTATCTTTTATATTGAAATAGAAGTCTGGTAATGATACAATTAGATGATATAGTTTGTTTGTTAGAGGTAGTAAGATGATTGGATTTTTGCGTGGTACAGTGGCCTATCTGCTGTCTGATATCTGCCTGCTGGATGTTAATGGAGTAGGCTATCGTGTATATATTGCTGGCAATACCCACCAGCAGCTGCATTTGGGGGAGGAAGCAACCCTGTTTACTCATACGGCTGTTAGGGAGGATGCCATTCAGCTTTATGGCTTTTATTCTCAGGAGGAATATGATCTGTTTCAGCTTTTGCTTACAGTAAGCGGTATTGGCCCCAAGGTAGCCTTGGGAATTATTGGTGCCATTACTCCGGCGAAGCTTTGTCAGGCCATTCAGAAAAAGCAGGCTTCGGTGCTTACCAAGCTGCCGGGAATTGGCAAAAAATCTGCGGAGCGGATGATTGTGGAGCTGAAGGATAAGCTGCATTTTGCAGATGCCGGAGAGGTGGAAACCTTGGAGGATTTCTTTGGTATGCCGGATATTGGGGAAGGGGTTGTAGCCGAGGCAGCGGCAGCTCTCCAGAGTCTGGGCTACAATCCTCAGCAGCTGGCTCCTGTTTTGGAAAAATGTACCAAGCTAAAGGCAGATCAGGATGTACAGGCAGTTATTAAATTTGCCTTGAAGGAATTGTCAGGGAGGTGATAGAGGTTGGAGGAAATTAATTACGGTGACTTTGCTCAGGAGCGGGTGGTAGATACCAATGCTCAGAATGGGGATGATTGGCAATATAGCCTGAGGCCAAAGCATTTGCGGGAATATATTGGTCAGAAGAAGGTTAAGGATAATCTGGATATTTTTATCAAGGCGGCTATGTCCCGAGGGGATGCCTTGGATCATGTGCTGTTCTATGGCCCCCCTGGCTTGGGTAAAACTACCTTGGCGGGGATTATTGCCAATGAGCTGGGGGTGAATTTCCGCGTAACCTCTGGGCCTGCCATTAACCATGCAGGGGATTTGGCGGCTCTTTTAACCAATCTGGGGGAAAGGGATGTTTTGTTCATTGATGAAATCCATCGTCTTTCCCGGAATGTAGAGGAGGTTCTCTATTCTGCTATGGAGGACTTTGCGCTGGATATTGTTATTGGCAAGGGGCCTAGTGCCCGCTCCATCCGCTTGGATTTGGCTCCCTTTACCTTGATTGGGGCTACCACCAAGGCTGGTTCTTTGGCTGGGCCTTTGCGGGATAGATTCGGTGTTATTTCCCGCTTGGAATACTATGAGCCAGAGGATTTGGTGTTGATTGTAAAAAGAGCAGCGGAGATTTTGCAGATTCCTATTGAGGACAAGGGAGCCTGGGAGATTGCCCGCCGTTCCAGAGGTACCCCTCGTATTGCCAATAGATTACTAAAGAGAGTAAGGGATTTTGCCCAGATTACTGGTGACGGTGTAATTACAGATGCTATTGCGGATGCTTCTCTCCAACGGCTGGAGGTGGACAAGATAGGTCTTGATCATACAGACAGGCGGATGCTGGATACTATGATCAGTAAGTTTGCTGGGGGGCCGGTGGGCTTGGATACTTTGGCGGCAGCCACCAGCGAGGAACGGGATACCATAGAGGATGTTTATGAGCCTTATTTGCTGCAGCAGGGCTTTATTAACCGTACCCCAAAGGGACGGGTGGTAACTAGAGCTGGCTATGAGCATATGGGGGTTCCTTATCCGGAGGTTTGAGAATAAATGAATTTGTTATTGCATATGTGCTGCGGCCCTTGCTCCTGCTATCCAGTAAAAAAGCTGCGGCAGGAGGGCATAGAGCCTGTGGGATATTTTTTTAATCCCAATATTCATCCCTACAAGGAATGGGATATGCGCCTAAAGACCGCTAGGGAATTTGCGGCCAAGGTGGATATGAAAATGTATGATGATGACAATTATCACCTAAGGGATTTTCTTCGGCGGGCCTTGGCGGCGGAAGCAGTGGAAAATGGCCGCTGTCGTATGTGCTATACCTGGCGGTTGGAGGAAACCGCCAGATTTGCAGCGGAGCAGGGATTTGATGCTTTTACTTCTACTTTGTTTTATAGTATTTATCAGCAGCATGAGCTGATGAAGGAAACAGCAGAGCATTTTGCCAAGCTATATGGGGTGGAGTTCTACTATGAGGATTTCCGTCCCGGCTGGCAGGAGGGCATAGATATAAGCCATGAGCTGGAGCTATATCGCCAGCCTTACTGTGGATGTATCTTTAGTGAGGAGGAACGTTATAGCAGGGCCATTCGCAAGGCGAGAAAAAAGGCTAATAAGGCCAAGAAGCGGGCTAGATTGGAAGCAGAGCAGATGGGGATAAATAGCTGAAAGGCGGTATAGGGATGCTAGGGAAGAGATTGAGAAAATATATGCCGGCACTGGTGGCAGGCTCCTTGGGGATTTTGTTGACCATTAATGCCGGGGTGGCCAGCGCAGGTATTGGTGTGCTTCGTCCAGGGGCAGGCAACAACCCGCCTAAAACACCAGATTGGAATGTGAAGAATCAGGAGGGGGGCAGTGGTGCTGTAGCCACCAAGGATGGCAAAAGCGTACAGAAGTTGGACAAAAGCAAGAAAACAACAGTTACCATGCTAAGTGTTATGCTGGGGGAGAGTCTTTCTTCGGCTAGGGTATCTGCCAGCGGAGATTTTGAGCTGGTGGATGGCAATGGAGGCAAGGTACTGGGGAAAATGCCTGCCAATGTCTCTGCAGAGGTGAAAATTTCTGGAGGAGCCATGTATCTGAATGGGGAGAAGCTGGCCAGCAGAATTATTACCCTGCGTACCGGAGAGGGCCAGCAGGTTATTTATAATGGCTCTAGCTATCGGGGACAGCTGCGGCTGGTTTATGATGGCAGTGGGATTAAGGTGCTGAATATAGTTTCCTTGGAGGATTATGCCAAGGGGGTACTGCCTTCTGAAATGTCTCCTAGCTGGCAGCCAGAGGCCTTGAAGGCTCAGGCTGTGGCAGCCCGTACCTTTGCTTTGTACAATAAAGGCAAGGGACATACTGCCAGCAGTGGTTATGATTTGTGCAGTTCCAGTCATTGTCAGGTGTACAGCGGTACTGCTGCGGAAACCAGTACCACCAATCAGGCTGTGGATGAAACCTATGGCCAGATAATGCAGTATAATAATCAGCCTATATATGCAGCTTTTCATGCTTCCTCCGGTGGTGCTACGGAAAACAGCGAGGATGTGTGGGGGAATTATCTGCCATATCTTCGCTCTGTAACCGATGATGACAGCAAGTCACCTTATCACAACTGGACCAGCAAATTTACTGTGGTGCAGGTGGAGAAACAGCTGGCTTCGGCTGGCAAGGCGGTAGGTAATCTAAAGAGTATTGCTCTGGTGCCTATATCCTCCAGCGGATCTGTTACCGGCAGGTCTGCCTCTGGCCGGGCCTATGGGGTGAAGTTTATCGGCACTAATGGAGAGATAACCCTTACAGGAGAGCAGGCCAGACGGATTTTTGGCCTGAAAAGTGCTATGTTTAATGTGCGGACAGAGCGTAGTGTGCAGGTGCCAGCTAAAGGAAAGAAAAAAGTTACTGCCTCAGATGGTCAAACCATTGATGCCAAGCCGGCAGCTATGAATGATGGCATTATGAAGCTGCAGGGTGTGGATAATGTGGTTTTTGAGGGACATGGCTTTGGCCACGGCCTGGGCATGGCTCAATATGGTGCCAATGCTATGGCGGCAGCTGGCAGCAGCTATGATGTAATCCTGCATCATTATTACACCAATGTAATTATTCAGGAAATTTATTAATTTTTAGATAGTTTGGAGATAGAAATGCAATTATCAGAATTTGATTATCATCTGCCAGAGGAGCTTATTGCCCAGACTCCGGTGGAGCCAAGAAATTCATCCAGAATGATGGTGCTGGACCCAGTGGAGAAAAACATTGAGCATAAACATTTTTATGATTTGAAGGAATATCTGGAGCCTGGGGATACCCTGATTATGAATGATACCAGAGTTATGCCAGCTAGATTGCTGGGCTGGCGTGATGGTACTGGCGGCAAGGTGGAGGTTTTTCTTCTACGGCGTATTGATGGGGATACCTGGGAAACCCTGGTGAAGCCAGGCCGTAAGGCGCAGATTGGGCAGGTTATCAGATTTAGTGATGAGTTGGCCTGCACTGTTACCGACCATACGGATTTTGGCGGGCGTATTGTAAAATTCCAGTATGAAGGCATCTTTGAGGAGATCTTAGATAGATTGGGAGAGACACCTTTGCCTCCATATATTCACGAAAAGTTGGCAGACAAGGAGCGGTATCAGACGGTATATTCCAAGGAGCAAGGCTCGGCTGCTGCCCCTACAGCTGGTCTGCATTTTACCAAGGAACAGCTGCAGGAGCTGAAAGACTATGGTGTAAATCTGGGCTTTGTCACCCTCCATGTGGGACTGGGTACCTTCCGTCCTGTAAATGTGGAGAATATTGAGGACCATGTTATGCACAAGGAGTATTACAGCATTAGTCAGGAGGTGGCGGATTTGATTTTGGCTACCAAGGCTGCTGGCAAAAGGGTTATTGCGGTAGGCACTACCTCTATCCGTACTTTGGAGTCTGCTGCTGATGGGGTAGGAAAAATCAGTGGCAAATCTGGCTGGACCGGAATTTTTATTTATCCTGGCTATGAGTTTAAGCTGGTGGATGGTATTGTGACTAATTTCCATTTGCCAAAATCCACTTTGATTATGCTGATTAGTGCCTTTGCTGGCAGGGAATTTGTGCTGGATGCTTATAAGATAGCAGTGGAGGAAAAATATCGTTTCTTCTCCTTTGGTGATGCTATGCTGATTAAGAGGCAGGCTCTGGCAAAGGATAGAATGGGAAATAGCAAGGATGAAATTTCTCAGGCCCATACTGACGGCGGGGAGTGATAACCAAGATGGTAGATAAGGAAAAGGCCAGGGAAGCCATGACCAGCTTTTTGGAGGCTCTGGGACTGGATTTGACTGAGCTGGATATGGAGAAAACCCCACAGAGAGTAACAGATATGTACTCTTATTTGTTTAATGGCTTGGGCAAGGACACTAAGCATATATGGGGAGAGCTGTTTTCAGCAGAAAATGATAGCATTGTGGCGGTAAAGAATATTCCTTTTTATTCCATGTGCGAGCATCATCTGGTGCCTTTCTTTGGCCGGGTATCCTTGGCTTACAAGCCAGGCAATGGTCTGGTGGCTGGGTTTAGCAAGTTTACCAAGCTGGTGGAATTGCTTTCCCACCGCCCTCAGCTGCAGGAACGGCTTACGGAGCAGATTGCCCAGAGTATTGTGGATGGGATTCAGGCTCAGGGGGTGTTGGTGGTGGTAGAGGCTCAGCAGCTGTGTATGACCATGCGGGGCGATATGGCTCAGGGCACCACTACCTTGACCTCGGCCAGCCGGGGCTGTTTTGCAGAGAATAGTGAATTGTATCATCAGGCATGGATGCTGTTGGGACAGGACAACTAATAGGCTCTGTGCCGGAGAAAGATATTTGATTAAGGGAGGCTCATAGATGCAGAAGAATCAGCAGGTTATGTATCCAGAGGAGAGAGACTATAGCTGGCAGGATGGCAAGACACTGACTATTGGCAAAAAAACTCTGATTATGGGTATTTTGAATGTAACACCGGATTCTTTTTCCGATGGCGGTAAGTGGAACAGTGTAGATAGAGCTGTTCAGCATATGCTGGAAATGGTGGTAAATGGTGCTGATATTATTGATATCGGGGCAGAATCCAGCCGTCCAGGCTTTGTTACCATGTCGGCCAAGGATGAGATAGAGCGGTTGAAGCCATTCCTGGAGGCTGTACTGCCAGCCTGCCCGGTGCCCGTATCCATTGATACCTTTAAGGCTGAGACGGCGGCCTATGCAGCGGAGCAGGGTGTACATATGCTGAATGATATCTGGGGCCTGCAATATGCAGAGGAGCCGGGAGAAATGGCCAAGGTGGCTGCTGAATATGATTTGCCTGTAGTGGTTATGCACAATCGGGATTCCAAGGTGTACAAGGGTGATATTATTGACAGTATGCGGACTTTTTTCCAGCGTAGCATAGATATTGCCTGTGAGGCCGGGGTAAAGCAGGAAAATATTATTTTGGATCCGGGCATTGGTTTTGGCAAGGATGTAGAGGGAAATCTGGAGGTTATGAACCGTCTGCAGGAGCTGAAGAAGTTTGCTGGTCATAGGTATCCATTGCTTCTGGGCACCAGCCGTAAGAGCTTTATTGGCAATACCTTGGATTTGCCAGTGGAGGATAGAATGGAACCTACAGGGGCTACCTGTGTGCTGGGCATAACCAAGGGCTGTGAAATCATGCGGGTGCACGATGTACTGCCTATTAGCAGAATGTGCAGGATTACAGACGCGATTTTGGCCACAGGCAGATAAGAGGCCTAAGGAAGTTTTAAAGGAATTTGGCATGGATAATATAAAATTAACAGGCATGGAGTTTTTTGGCTATCATGGAGCTTTGGCTGAGGAAAACAAATTGGGCCAGCGGTTTCTGGTGGATTTGGAGCTTTATCTGGATTTGCATCAGGCGGGAGCTGGGGATGATTTGTCTGCCAGCATTAATTATGCTCAGGCCTATGAGGTGATAAAGGCTGTGGTGGAAGGCCCTGCCTTTAAGACCATAGAGGCGGTGGCAGAGGTGGCAGCTCAGAAATTGAAAAACAGCTATCCACTGCTGCAGAAGCTGAAAATTACGGTGCACAAGCCGGGAGCTCCCATTGCAGGGATTTTTCATGATGTGTCTGTAACATTGGAAAGATAGAAATATGAAATATATTTATTATCTCAGTTTGGGAGCCAATCTGGGAGATAGGCTGGCCACTATTGGCAAGGCTGTTGAGGCTCTGGGACAGCAGGGGGAAATCATCAGGGTTTCTCAGATGTATGAAACTCCTCCCTGGGGGAAGCTGGATCAGCCGGCTTTTATTAATTGTGCTGTAGTAATTGTTAGCAAGCTGGCTCCTGTGGAGTTCTTGCATGGCTGTCAGAGGATTGAAAAGAATCTGGGCCGGGTTCGTCATGAGCATTGGGGAGCCAGAACCATTGATGTGGATATACTGTGTGTCCAGAGCATAAATGAGCTGGAAATTGGTAGGCAGGCTATTGAGGATTTGCTGGATAGCGGTGAGCTGGAATGTCCTTTGTTGATGATGGATACAGAGGAACTGCAGCTGCCCCATCCCTATATGCTGGAAAGGGCCTTTGTAATGGTGCCTTTGGCGGAGATTGCACCCCAGCTGGTCTTGGCTAATGGCAAAAGGGCTGTGGAGATTTGTTACAGCCTGCCAGATAGGGAAAATATTGTCAGCCTGCCGATGAAGTAATGTAGGTTGTAGAGGGAAAATATCTGTATGCTGTTGGGCTGCAGATGAGGAATAAAGCGAGGTGTAATTAGATGGCAGATGTTCACGAGAATAAAACCAATAAGGAAGAGGTTCGTCTCATGACCTATGAGGATGAGGCCAATTATGATGATGTTACCATTGAGGAGGTTCTGGAGGAGGAACAGCCTCAGGGAAATGCTAGGACTGGTCAGAAGCAGAGCGCTAGACCGGAGAGCTTTGATAGGGTTTATGAAGATAATAGCAATAGACAGCAGAAGCAGGGCTATCAAGGCTATAATCAAGGATACCGCACCTATGGCAGCGGCAGAGGCCCTAGGGTTTTCAGTGTTAATCTAGGCCGGGGGACTTCCTTGGGTAAAAGCTGGAAGTATCGGATTATTGGGGGCTTGGTGGCAGCTGCGGTCTTGGCCTTTTTGCTTTTTGTGGCTTTGCCATTCTTGTCTGTGGTGGTTGTAGTAGCCATGATAGCTTATTTACTTTATAGTTTTTTTGGCTAAATATAAATTTTTTGAGGTGTAATATGGAGCGTTTGCAGAAGATTATAAGCAGAGCAGGAGCAGCCTCCCGCCGGGAAGCGGAGCGAATGATTCTGGCTGGTCGGGTTCAGCTTAATGGACAGGTGGTAACAGAGCTGGGAGTTCAGGCCGAGGCTGGTCAGGATGAAATTGCCATAGATGGACAGGTATTGCAGCTGGCTGTGCCTCGGCTGTATTTTCTGCTAAACAAGCCTCAAGGATATATTTCTGCTGTGAAGGATGACCGAGGCCGAAAAACTGTGGTGGAGCTTTTGCCAGAGGTGAAGGAGTATATTTACCCTGTGGGCCGGTTGGATTATGATACAGAGGGCCTGTTGATTTTGACCAATGACGGGGAAATGATGAATGGTTTGCTGCATCCTAGGTATGAGATTGATAAAACCTATATCGCTCAGGCTCAGGGTGTGGTGAAGCCGGGGCAGCTGCAAAAGCTGGCAGAGGGGATTCTGCTGGAGGATGGCATGACTGCTCCTGCCAAGGTGAAACTGTTGAAGCAGGCCAAGGATAATAGCTCCTGCCTGGTACAGCTAACCATTCACGAGGGGCGGAATCGTCAGGTAAGGCGTATGCTGCAGGCTGTGGGCCATAAAGTGCTGAAGCTCCGTCGGGTGGGCTTTGCTGGACTGAATTTGCAGGGCGTGGCCCCTGGCAGTTATCGGGAGCTGAAACCGGAGGAAGTAGCAGCGTTGAAAAAATTGGCAGGAGTGCAGAAATAATTATGGAAAATGTGGATAAGGTTATTGTGGTAGGGGCTGGCCCTGCTGGCATGATGGCTGCTATTAAGGCAGCGGAAAATGGGGCAGAGGTTGTCCTGCTGGAAAAAATGAATCGTCCCGGCAAGAAAATGCTGATTACTGGCAAGGGGCGCTGTAATATTACCAATGTGGCAGAGAAGCAGGAGCTGATTCGTAATATACCGGGAAACGGCAAATTCCTTTATAGCTGTCTTAAGGCCTATGATAATGAGGACGTACAGTTGTTCTTCCAGACCTTGGGCGTGCCTACCAAGGTAGAGCGGGGAGGCAGGGTTTTTCCTGTTAGCGATAAGGCGGCAGATGTGGTAGATGCCATGGTGCTTCAGCTTCATGAATTAGGGGTGAAGCTAATTACGGATGCCAGAGTAACGGAGATTCTTGTTGAAGATATTACGGCGGAGGTTACGGAGAAGGCTGGTCAGAGGGAGGACAGTCATAGTAAGCGGGCTGTAGGAGTGAAATTGGCTGATGGCAGGGAGTATCAAGGCCATAGTGTGATTGTTGCTACTGGTGGTATGTCCTATCCCGGTACTGGATCTACAGGGGATGGCAGCCGCTGGGCGGTTAGGCTGGGCCATCGGGTGGTGAAACAACTGCCTGCCTTGGTGCCTTTGGAAACAGAGGATGAATGGGTCAAGGAGCTGCAGGGACTGGCTTTGAAAAATGTCCGGGCTACTCTTTTGTCTGAGGGGGAAAAGATTTCCGATATGTTTGGGGAAATGCTTTTTACTCATTTTGGTGTTAGCGGTCCTATTGTTTTGTCCCTCAGCCGACAGGCAGCTCAGGAATTGGATAAAGGCCGGTTTGTGGAGCTGGAGCTGGATTTGAAGCCTGCTTTGACTATGGAACAGCTGGATGCTAGGCTGTTGCGTGATTTTGAAAAATATCAAAACAAGGAAATCAAAAACGGTATGCGGGATTTGCTGCCGGGCCGTTTGATTGAGCCGGTGTTGGATGCGGCTTATTTGAAGCCGGATAGACCGGTACATACTATTACCAGAGAGGAACGCCGCAAATTGGCTGAGGTGCTGAAATGCCTGCCTATGATTATCAGCGGTACCAGGCCTATTGCAGAGGCTATTGTTACGGCTGGAGGGGTGGATGTGAAGGAGGTTGATCCTAAGACTATGGAATCCAAGCTGGTAAAGGGCTTGTATTTTGCAGGGGAAACCTTGGATATTGATGGCTACACTGGTGGCTACAATCTGCAGGCAGCTTTTTCTATGGGGGCTGCTGCTGGTAATTGGAGCGTTTGGAATAATTAAAAAGGAGCTTGGCGTATGGCAAATAAAATTATTGAGAAAATTTCTCATGGCTTGCAGGGTGAGTTGATTATACCGGGAGATAAATCCGTTTCCCATCGCAGTGTAATGTTTGCGGCCCTGGGGGATACTCCGGTGCATATTACCAATTTTCTGCCTTCCGCAGACTGTCTGTCTACAGCGGGAGTGATGAAGGCCTTGGGGGCTCAGGTGGATTTTCTGGGGCCTACAGAGCTGATTGTCAAGGGTAATGGCCTGCATGGCCTAAAGGAGCCGGCTACAGTGTTGGATGCAGGAAATTCTGGTACTACCCTGCGGCTGATGATGGGGATGCTGGCACCACAGAAATTCGTTTCTGTTTTTATTGGGGACAGCTCTCTACACAAACGGCCTATGGGACGGGTTATTAAGCCTTTGTCCATGATGGGTGCCAATATTGTAGGCCGGGCAGAAAATACCAGGCTGCCTATTACCATTGTACCTACAGCTAAGGCCTTGGAGGGGATTACCTATGATATGCCAGTGGCCAGTGCCCAGGTAAAGTCGGCTATTTTGCTGGCAGGTCTTTTTGCCAATGGCACTACTACTGTGGTGGAGCCATATACCTCCCGCAATCATACAGAGCTGATGCTGGAATCCTTTGGTGTTAAGCTGGGCTATCAGGGAACTGCTATTAGCATTGAGGCTCAGGATAAGCTAATTGCCCCAGAGGAAATAGTGGTGCCGGGGGATATTAGCTCCGCTGCTTTCTGGCTGGTGGCTGCTTCTGTAATTCCTCATAGCGAATTGCTGTTGAAGAATGTGGGCATTAATCCTACCCGTACCGGCATATTGGATGTGCTGCAGGCTATGGGGGCAGATATTACCCTGCAAAACCAGCGCAGCAGCGGCAGCGAGCCAGTGGCTGATATTTTGGTACGCAGTTCTAAGCTTCATGGCACCAGCTTTGGGGCGGATATTATGCCTCGCCTTATTGACGAAATTCCGGTTTTGACTGTGGCAGCCATGCTGGCTGAGGGCAAGACTGTGATTACCGGAGCCGGAGAGCTGAGGGTAAAGGAAACTGACCGTATTCAGGCTATTAGCGACCAGTTTAACAAGTTGTGTCCTTGCATTGAGGCTACAGAGGAGGGCTTGATTATTCAGGGCACTTCCCCAGAGAAATGGCATAAGGGTACCTGCTTTAGCTATGATGATCATCGCATTGCCATGACCTTGGCTGTGGCTGGTATGGCTGGTCAGGGTGTGGAGATTGAAAACCCTGACTGTATTGATATTTCCTATCCAAGCTTCTATGAGGAAATGAATCGTTTGTACAAATAAAGATGATAAGGGAGAATTATTATGAGTAATCTTGTTGTTGCAATTGATGGGCCTGCTGGAGCAGGCAAAAGCACTGTGGCACAGCTGGCAGCCAAGGAGCTGAACTGCACTTATATTGATACCGGTGCTATGTATAGAGCTGTGGCTTGGAAAACCCTGCAGACCAAGAAGCCCGTTACAGATGAACTGATTGCGGATGTGGTGAAGGATATTCAGGTAGAGCTGTCTTATATTGATGGCAAAACTCAGGTCAAGGTGGATGGCACCGATGTAACTGGGGAAATCCGTACTCCAGAGGTAACAGCTATTGTTTCCCAGGTGGCAGCTTTGGGGCCTGTACGGGTAAAGATGGTGGAGCTGCAGCGCCAGATGGCTAGCCAGAGTAATGTGCTGATGGATGGCCGGGATATTGCTACCAGCGTATTGCCTAATGCCAATGTAAAGATTTTCCTGACGGCTTCTATTGAGGAGAGAGCCCGCCGCCGTTTTAAGGAAATGCAGGCCAAGGGCTATGATGTAAAGCTGGAGGAGCTGCAGAAGGATATTGCAGCTAGAGATAAGGCTGATAGCGAGAGAAAAATTTCTCCTTTGGTGCAGGCTCCTGATGCAGAGCTTTTGGATACCAGCCATATGAATATTGAGGAAGTTGTGGCTGCTATTGTGGAAAGATGTAAAAAAGCCTAAAAGGAGAAGGATATGTTTTATAAGGTTTTAAGATTTGTCCTGCAAATTATCTTTGGCATTTTGTTTAGGCCTAAGATTTTGGGCAAGGAGAATGTGCCTATGACTGGCGGCATGATTATGGCTGCTAATCATCTTAGTAACTGGGATCCTCCTATGGTAGGCACCTATATGCCTCGTCCAGTGGCCTATATGGCCAAGGAGGAGCTGTTTAAGCCTGCTATTGCCGGCACCATTATCAGCAGTCTTTATGCCTTTCCTGTGAAGCGGGGAGCCGCAGATAGAGCTGCTATTAAGACAGCCTTGGGGATTTTGAAGCAGGGCCTGTGCCTGGGAGTTTTTCCTGAGGGACATCGCAGCAAAACCGGCCGTATGGGCAAGGCTGAGTCTGGTGTGGCTCTGCTGGCTGCTATGGGCAAGGTGCCTGTTGTGCCAACTGCTATTATCAATACAAATAATATTTTCAAAAAGGGCAGTCTATTCCCTCAGATAAAAATTATTTTTGGGGAGCCTGTTTATTTTCAGGGGAAGCATAATGACAAGGAAGCGCTGGCGGAATTTGCCAATGATATTATGGTCAGAGTTCAGTCTATGCTAGATAAAAATACCTAAAAAATATTTTTTTCACAAAAAAATTGGTGATTTTAAAAAAATTGCATAGCCAATAATAAAATTTCATGATATAATGGCAGAGTGTTTTGAGTAACAATTTCTAATCTGTATTTGAGGTGACAGTTTTTGGAGGTTTATTTAGCGGAAAATCTTGGCTTCTGTTATGGAGTAAAGAGAGCAATTCAGCTGGCTGAGGATTCTGTTTCCCCTGATACCTGTTCCTACACACTGGGGTCCATAATTCACAATCCCCAGATGGTGGCTAGGCTGGCAGAGGAAGGAATTGGCAAAATCGAATCACTGGATGAGATTCAGTCTGGCACAGTAATTGTCCGTTCTCATGGTGTTGGCCCTCATGTCTATGCAAAGATAGAGGAAAAGGGGCTGGGACTGGTTGATGCTACCTGTCCTCATGTGAGAAAGGCTCAGAGTGCTGCCAAGCAGTTGGCAGATGATGGGTATCAGGTGGTTATTGTAGGAGATAAGAATCATCCTGAGGTACGCAGTATTCTGGAATGGGCAGGGGAAGGTGCGGTTGCTGTTAATACTGAGGAGGAAGCAGATGCTTTGCCACGGTATGGCAGGCTGGGTATTGTATCCCAGACAACCTTTTCGGGAGCAAAATTCAGAAAGATTGTGTCCAAGATGTTGGATCGGTCCTCGGATATAAGGATTCTGAGAACTATCTGCACCGCTACAGATCAACGCCAGGCGGCAGCTGTGAAGCTGGCAGGCCAGGTGGAGGTTATGATTGTGGTAGGGGGCAGAAATAGTGCCAACACCACAAAGCTGGCCCAGCTTTGTCAAGAGAAGTGTAAAACATACCATATCGAAACGGCTGATGAGGTTTGTGACGAGTGGTTTGCTACAATAAAAAAAATTGGTATTACAGCAGGTGCATCTACGCCTGACTGGATTATCAAGGAGGTTTACGAGAAGTGTCAGAAGAAATGAACATGGAAGCTCTGTTAGCAGCTGAGGAAGAATCTATTAAGGAGATAAATGAGCACGATTTGGTAGATGCTTTAGTAGTTGCAGTAAATGACAACGAAGCTATTGTAAATATCAAGGGCAATAAGAACGATGTTCCTATTGCAAAGCATGAGCTGGCTGATCCAGCACCTGAGTCTGCTAAGGATGTTGTAAAGGTTGACGATGTAATTGAAGTTCTGGTCGTTTCCAAGGGCGGCGAGAATGGTCTGGTTGTTTCCAAGGTAAAGGCTGATCGCCTTGCTTGCTGGAAGGAACTGGATGGTATTGTAGAGAAGGCAGAGCCTGTTGACGCTGAGATTACTCAGGTTGTTAAGGGCGGTCTGGTTGCTCGTGTAATGGGTGTTCGCGCATTCATTCCTGCATCTCAGGTAGATCTGCACTATGTAAAGGATTTGGAGAGCTATGTTGGTCAGACTGTAAAGGCTCTGCCACTGGAGCTGGATATCCGCAAGCAGCGTCTTGTTCTGTCCCGCCGTCAGGTTCTGGAGACTGAGCGTGAGGCTAACCGTGCAAAGGTATTCGAGACTATTCATGAGGGTGACGTAGTTGAAGGTACTGTAAAGCGTCTGGTTGACTACGGTGCATTCATTGATATCGGCGGTGTAGACGGTTTGGCTCATATTTCCGATCTGTCTTGGAGCCGTGTAAAGAAGCCATCTGATGTTCTGCAGGAAGGTCAGGTTCTTCAGGTTAAGGTTAAGAACATTGATCCAGAGGCTGGCCGTATTTCTCTCTCCGTTAAGGAGACTATGCCAGATCCTTGGTTGGAGAAGGCTGAGAAGTACACTGAGGGTTCCATTATCAGCGGTACTATCATTAAGCTCACCGACTTTGGTGCATTCATGGAGATTGAGCCAGGCTTTGATGGCCTGATTCCTATGGGCGAGCTGGCAACCAAGCGCATCAACCGTGCTGACGAGGCTGTTGAGCTGAACCAGAAGGTTAATGTAAAGATTCTTCACATTGATATGAAGAGAAAGCGTATTTCCCTCAGCATTACCAAGGCTAACAACGGTGAGGCTGCAGAGTAATATCTGCTAAAAACAAAGATTTTTATGTAAGGAGTGGTGGTAACATCACTCCTTATTTACAGTTAGAAAATAGTGCAGGCAGTTTAGACCGGCAGGAGAAGATATAGTAAGCAATGAAAATGTATGGTAAAATATTGACAGTACCGGAGGGGAGTCTGGCAGAGGAGCTGGAGCTGGTTCCGGGAGATAAGATTCTGGAAATCAATGGCATGAAGCTGCGGGATATTATAGATGTCAGCTTTGCCTTTGCCTGTGAAGAGGTAGAGATGCTGGTGGAGCATGAGGATGGTCAGCAGGAGCTTTTTGAGTTTGATAAGGATTATGACGAAGAGCTGGGCGTAGAGTTTGAATCTGCTGTTTTTGACGGCATTAGACATTGTGCTAATAATTGCTATTTCTGCTTTGTAGACCAGGTAGCTCCCCATATGCGGGATAGTCTGAATATCAAGGATGATGACTATCGCATGTCCTTTTTGTATGGCAATTTCATTACCCTGACCAATATGGTGGACAGGGATTTTCAGCGCATTAAGCAATATCATCTTTCCCCTTTGTTTGTTTCTGTACAATGTACCAATCCAGAGCTGCGGAAGCAGATGCTGCGGTGCAAGACGGCAGACCGCCTTATGAGCCAGCTGGAAAAGCTGGAGGCTGCCGATGTTGAATACCATACTCAGATTGTTTTGTGTCGGGATTTGAATGATGGGGCGGAGCTGGATAGATCTATTCAGGATATTATGGCTAGACAGCCCTATGCTCAATCTATGGCAGTGGTGCCAGTAGGGTTGACCAAGTTCCGTCAGGATTGTTATCCCCTGAAAAGCTTTGATGCCGAAAGTGCTGGCCGGGTGGTGGATCAGGTGGAGCAGTACCAAATCCGTCAGCGGGCCAAGGATGGCAGAACCTTTATCTATCTGTCTGATGAGTTTTATTTGCTGTCTGGCAGGCCTCTGCCACCAGCAGAATATTATGATGGATTTCCTCAGCTGGACAACGGCATAGGCTTGGCAAGAAGCTTTATTGAGGATTTCAAAATGGCAGCCGAGGAGGCCCGGCAGGAGGAGAGAGTGGCCCATACCAAGCCTGTTAAGCTGGCGGTGGTATCTGGTACTTCTATTGCGCCGCTGCTGAAACGGCTGGCAGATTCTCTCCAGCTGGCCAATGTTGAAATTATAATGGTGCCTGTGGTTAATAATCATTTTGGTTCCACTGTTAATGTTTCTGGTTTGCTGACAGCCCATGATATGCTGGCAAGCCTTAAGGGAATTGATAAGCAGGTGGATGGAATTTTGATTCCTGAATCTGCCCTGCGGACTGGTGATAATATTTTCTTGGATGATGTAAGTCTGGATGACTTTTGCCAAAGCCTGTCCTGTCGGGTGGAAACTGTGGCAGGGGGCAATGATTTTTATACTGCTCTGGCTGATTGGCATAATTATAGCGGTGTAGGAGCAGGCAATGCTTCGTATATGTGGCAGAGCAATGCAGCCTATACCAAGAGAGGAGGAATGTTAAATGAGTAAGCCTATAGTTGCTATTGTAGGCCGTCCAAATGTGGGCAAGTCTACTCTTTTTAATCAGATTGGCAAGAGACGGGTGTCTATTGTTGATGATATGCCGGGGGTAACTCGGGATCGTATTTATATGGAGGCTGAATGGCTGAATCATAATTTTACCATGATAGATACAGGCGGTATTGAATTTGAGGATACAGACCATATTCTTAAGTCCATGCGTCAGCAGGCTCTGGTGGCTATGGAGGAGGCCGATGTAATCGTATTCGTGGTAGATGGCCGCTCTGGTTTGACTACTGCTGACGAGGAAGTAGGCCGTATGCTGCGGAATACCAAAAAGCCTGTTATTGTAGCAGTAAATAAGATAGACAGCCCACAGCTGGAGGCAGCTATCTATGAGTTCTACAGCCTTGGCCTGGGAGATCCTATTGGCATTGCTGCATCTAATTCCATTGGCTTGGGAGATTTGCTGGATGCGGTAGTGGCAGCTTTCCCAGAAAATACCGGTGAGGACAAGGATGAGGATGAAATCAGCATTGCGGTTATTGGCCGTCCAAATGTAGGCAAATCCTCCATTGTTAATGCGCTGATTGGTGAGAATCGGGTTATTGTCAGCGATGTGGCTGGTACTACTAGAGATGCCATTGATACCCATTTTGTTACCGATGGCATTAAATTTATGCTGATTGATACAGCAGGTATGCGCCGTCGTGGCAAGATTGATGAAGCTATTGAGCGTTATAGCGTTATGCGTTCTCTGCGGGCTGTGGATAGAGCTGATGTAGTGCTGATGGTGATTAACGCTGAGGAGGGCATTACAGAGCAGGACAAGAAGATTGCCGGCTATGCCCATGAATCTGGCAAGGGCGTTATTATTGTGGTAAACAAATGGGATGTATTCCCAGATAAGGACGATAAGTCTACCCTGCGGTTTACTGAGGATCTTCGTGATGAAATCGGCTTCCTGCAGTATGCTCCTGTAGTATATACCTCTGCCTTGACGGGTCAGCGTATTCATAGAATTACGGAGCTGGTAAAATATGTAGCAGATCAGCAGTCCATGCGTATTCAGACCAGCGTGCTGAATGAATTGATTCGGGATGCTGTATCCGTTAATCCGCCACCATCCCATCGTGGCAAACAGCTGAAGATTTTCTTTATGACTCAGACAGATATTCAGCCACCAAAGTTTATTGTCTTCGTTAATGATCCTGAGTTAATGCATTTTTCTTATCTGCGTTTCTTGGAAAACCGTCTTCGGGAAAGCTTTGGCTTCGAGGGAACTCCTTTGAAGCTGATTGTCCGGGGCCGGAAGGAAGAGGAGGATTATTGATATGTTGGGATTTATCGTTGCGGCAGTAATCAGTTATGTCTTAGGCTCCATTCCTAATGGACTGTTGTTGGGCAAGGGAATTTGGGGTGTGGATTTGCGGCAGCATGGCAGTGGCAATATAGGAGCTACTAATGCCTGGCGCACCATTGGCAAGGCTGGCGGCTTTAGTATTTTCTTTCTGGATATGCTAAAGGGGGCCACTAGTGCCTATTTGGGCCTCCATCTTGGCGGCAGTGAGCTGGCAGGGATTATCTGCGGTCTGTTGGCTATTGTGGGACATTCCTGGTCCATTTTCCTTGGTTTCAAGGGAGGCAAGGGGGTAGCCACCGGCCTTGGTGTTATTGCTACTCTGATGCCTTGGGTAACTATTATTGTATTCCTGGTATGGCTGGCTATTGTAAAGGCTACAGGCTATGTATCTCTAGGCTCCATTGTGGCGGCTGTACTGGTGCCAGTGCTGGCTTTGTTTATGGGCCTCCATACAGACTTCCTGGTTCTGGGCCTGATTGCAGCGGTATTTATTGTTTATCGACATAAAAGTAACATTGGCCGTTTGTTAAATGGCACAGAAAGCAAGATAAAATCTGGGGGACATCATGTAAAATAACCCGTGTCCTATCTGTAAGGTTTGACAGCTCCTGTCCTCTCATGGGGCAGGGGCTGATATTTTTATGGCAAGAATGGTGAAATAATGGAGAAGTATCGTATTGTACCGGAAAATTGCAAACGTCTAGGACAACTGCTGGCAGGTATGGAGCAGACAGCTCAGGAGGGCAAATTGCTGGATGCAGCGGTTATTCGCCATGTGGAAGTAACTCCGGCCCGGAATATGTGGGAGCTGCTTATTTGGTCTTTGGATAAACTGCCAGAGGAACTGCTGGACAGAGGACAGGGCTATGTAACGGCTAAGCATGGACTGCAGGAGGTGCGGTTCTATACTACTGTTATCAAGCTGGAGAAGGTGCTGGAGCAGAAATGGGAACAGCTGGTGGAGTTTGTTACCAAGGGGGACCATGCGGCCAAGGTGATTTTGGACCAATCCCGCCGGGTTTATGGAAAGAATGCAATCCTTTTGCAGGTTCAGGGGGACTTTGCAAAGTATTTGCTGGAAAAGCACAAGGTTCTGAACAAGCTGCGGGAGGGTACAGAAAAACTGATTGGTTATCCTGTGGCCCTGCAGTGTCAGGCAGTATATGAGGCCATAGATGCTATTCGCCAGCATATGCCACCAGAGGATCCGGCTTATTTGGAGGCGCTGAAAAAAGCTCAGACTGAGCCAAAGGTGCCAGTGGCTCAGGGGGGAGGCGGCTCAGATTATGGCAAGCCTGCTGGCCCTCAGCCAGTACAGCCACATAATGCAGGTAATGCTTCTGGCAACAGCAAGACTGGGGGAGATAACAAGGGCGGTAAAAAATATCGCCGTCGCCAGTTGGTTATTGGGGCAGAGGATTCTCCTTTGGTATTTGGCGAGGGCATAGTAGGGGATATAACTCCTATTAATCAGCTGCAGGGAGAAATCCGCTCCGTTACTGCCCAGGGCTATATTGGCGGTGTTGATGGCAAGGAATTTGCTAATACCAATATGCTGTTGTTTTCTCTGGCTGATAGCACTGAGGGCATTAGCTGTAAGATATTTATCAGGGAGCATGAGGGTTATGAGGTGGTTCTAGGCCGTTTGAAAAAGGCGGCTAAGTCTGGTGGTGTCATTAAGGTTAAGGGTGCTGTCCGCTACGATACCTATAGCAATGATTATAGCCTGATGCCTGATTCTCTGATGCTGGTGGAGCAGGAGGCTCGTCAGGACAAGGCTGAGGAAAAGCGGGTGGAGCTGCATTGCCATACCAATATGAGCTCTATGGATGCAGTTTCTTCCGCCAAGGCCCTGATTAAGACTGCGGCCAAATGGGGCTGGCCGGCTATTGCCATTACGGATCATGGCTGTGTGCAGGCCTTTCCAGATGCCATGTCTGCTGCCAAGGATGCAGGTATCAAGGTTATCTATGGTGTAGAGGGGTATCTGGTTGGTGAGGATTATAAGCAGAAAAGGGCCCACCATATCATTATTTTAGCTAAGAATCCTATTGGTCTGCGAAATCTTTACAAGCTGATTTCCATGTCCAATCTGCGTTTTTTCTTCAAGCGTCCTAGATTGCCCAAGCAGCTGATTCAGGAGTATCGGGAGGGTTTGATTATTGGCTCTGCCTGTGAGGCGGGAGAACTGATGCGGGCTATTGTGGCTGGTGCCCCAGAGGAGGAGCTTTTGGAGATTGCCTCCTTTTATGATTATCTGGAAATCCAGCCTATTGGCAATAATGAATTTCTTGTGCGAGAGGAAGCTTTTCCCAATATCAATAGTGATGAGGATTTGATAAATCTCAATCTCAAGGTGGCAGAGCTGGCCAAAAAGCTGAACAAGCCTTTGATTGCTACCTGTGATGTGCATTTTCTCAATCCAGAGGATTATATTTACCGGGCCATTCTGATGAAAGGCACCGGTTTTAAGGATGCAGATAAACAGCCACCTTTGTTCCTACGGACTACAGAGGAAATGCTGGCGGAGTTCCAGTATCTTGGCCAGGAGGCAGCCTATGAGGCTGTTGTAACCAATCCTCGGAAAATTGCTGATATGGTGGAGAAATTCAAGCCAATTCCTGATGGCTTGTATTCCCCTATGATTCCGGGAGCAGATGAGGCTATCAGGGATATGACCTATAACAAGGCTCATGAACTATATGGCAGTCAACTGCCAGAGGTGGTGCAGGCCAGAATTGACCAGGAGCTAAAGCCAATTATTGCTCATGGCTTCTCAGTGTTGTATCTCATTGCCCATAAGCTGGTGCGGAAATCCAATATAGATGGCTATCTGGTAGGCTCCCGAGGTTCTGTAGGTTCTTCCTTTGTGGCTACCATGACAGACATTACAGAGGTAAATCCTTTGCCTCCCCATTGGCGTTGCCCTTATTGCAAGCATAGTGAGTTTGTGCTGGATGGCTCCTATGGATGTGGCTATGATTTGCCAGATAAGGAATGTCCTGTGTGTGGTACCAATATGCTGAAGGATGGTCACGAAATTCCTTTTGCGGTATTCCTGGGCTTTGATGGAGATAAGGTACCAGATATTGATTTGAACTTCTCTGGTGAATATCAGCCTGTGGCTCATAAGTACACAGAGGAGCTTTTTGGCAAGGACAATGTATTCCGAGCCGGCTCTATTACTACAGTGGCAGATAAAACCGCCTATGGCTTTGTGAAGAAATACTATGAGGAAAAGGGACAGTCCAAGCGGGAGGCCTTTATTGGCCATATGGCGGCAGGCTGTCAGGGGGTAAAGCGTACCACAGGCCAGCATCCGGCTGGCATCATGGTAGTGCCCCGGAATATGGATGTGCATTTCTTTACCCCGCTGCAGCATCCGGCAGATGATTTGAACTCGGAAACCATTACGACACATTTTGATTATCATTCCATCAGCAGCCGTTTGGTAAAGCTGGATATTCTTGGTCACGATGATCCTACGGTTATTAAAATGCTGGAGGATTTGACACATCGGGACCCAAAGACCATTCCTTTTGATGATCCAGCTACTTTGAGTATTTTTAATTCCACTACAGCTCTGGGAGTAACGCCAGAATTGCTGGGAGCTAATTCCGGCACCTATGGTATTCCAGAGTTTAGAACCAATTTTACCCGCCAGATGATTGATGATACCAATCCTAAATGTTTCAGTGATTTGGTGCGGATATCCGGCTTCTCTCATGGTACGGATGTATGGCTGGGCAATGCTCAGGATTTAATCAAGGCAGGCACTTGTACCCTGCAAAATGCAATTTCAGCCCGTGATGATATTATGATTTATCTCATGCACAGCGGTGTAGATCCACTGGCTTCCTTTAAGATTATGGAACGGGTAAGAAAGGGCAAGGGGATTCCTGAGGATCAGGTGGAAATGCTGCGGGAAAAGAAAATTCCTGAGTGGTATATAGAATCCTGTCAGAAGATTAAATATATGTTCCCCCGGGCTCATGCTACCGCCTATGTTATGATGGCCTATCGCATAGCCTTCTGTAAGGTTCATTATCCTCTGGCTTATTACGCTGCTTATTTCTCTATTCGTGCTGCGGCCTTTGATGCAGATATTATCTCTTTGGGGCAAAAGGCGGTGGAGGAAAAAATGGCGGAGCTGGAAGCCAAGGATAAACGGGAGGCCAAGGAGGAGGAGCTTTATGTTGTTCTGCAGCTGGCTTGGGAAATGTATATCCGGGGCTTTACCTGTCTGAAGGTGGATTTGTATCGCTCCAAGGCAGATAGATTTACCATGCTGCCAGAGGAAAATGCTATTTTGCCACCTTTTACAGCTCTAGGAGGCTTGGGCAGCGTGGATGCTCATTCACTGGAGGATGAGCGGGAAAATGGGGAATATTCCTCAGTGGAAAATATGAAAAAGCGCACAGGTATAACCAAAACCTCCGTGGAAGCCCTGCGGAATCATGGCTGTCTTGATGGCATGGAGGAAAGCGACCAGCTTAGTCTTTTTGGTTAAGGTGAGGCCTCTCTAATCAAATTCTAATCTTTTTGTCAGATGATTTTCAGCTTGGCAGGTTATATTGTCTACAGTAAAACTAATTTGATTAGGGGAGGAAGTATTATGAAGAAGAAAATACTTATGATTTTGACGGTGCTGGCTATGTGTCTGGCTATCAATGGGGTGGCTATGGCAGCAGAGCCTGCTGTAGTTGCTGTAGAGGGCACAGGAGCCTATACAGTAGCTCCGGATCAGGCTTCAGTGGAGTTTACTGTGGAGAATACCGCTAAGACTGTACAGCTGGCTCAGGCAGAAAATGCTCAGAAGGCTGCTCAGCTGTCTGCAGCCCTCAGCCGTCAGGGCATCTATAGCAAGGACATACAGAGCAGCTACAGCCTGCGTCCTGTCTATGACCGCAAGGAGTATAGCAAAATAGTGGGCTATACTGCGGAGAATACCTTCCGGGTAGTTGCGAACGATATTAACAAGCTGGGAGAAGTATTGGATGCAGCTATGGCCAATGGGGCTACTCAGGTATCTGATGTAAGCTATGGTCTGAAGGATGAAAAGGCAGCCAGAAATGAGGCTCTCCGCCGGGCTGTGCTGGATGCCAGAAGCAAGGCTGATGTAATTGCTTCCACTTTGGGAGTAAAAATCATTGGTGTACGGCTGGTAACAGAGCAGGGAACCAATATGGGCCGCTATGAATTGGCTGGTGCTCATCTGATGAAGGCTGATGGCAATGCAGCTCCAACCCCTGTGGCTCCTGGTACCATAGATTTCCGTGGCAATGTACATATTGAATATCAGATTCAGTAAGTTTGTAAGCTGAGCTATTTCTGATTGATTTTGTAGGCAGAATAACGATATAATCACAAAAATATTTTGTGGTGATATTTGTTATTCTGCCTATGATTTTTTTAGGCTATATCAAAAAAATTATACAAATGTCCTCTCATACTATTGTCAATCCTTTTTAGCTCTGCTATAATATCCATTGTATGTAGAAAAACATCTTTATAGGGTGTACGGAGGTTGAATTTAATGATGTCAAAAACAGAAAAAAATGGGTATTTTCTGGTTAGGGAGGAAATACTGCCAGAGGCAATCAAAAAAACTATTAGGGTAAAGGAAATGCTGAAGCGCGGCGATGCCAGAACCATCAATGAGGCTGTGGAAAAGATGGAGCTGAGCCGCAGTGCATATTATAAATATAAGGACTATGTATTCCCTTTCTATGAGGCAAGTCAGAACAAGATTGTTACTCTGACCTTCCTGTTAGAGCATAAAAAGGGAGTTCTGTCCAGTGTGCTGAATACCATTTCAGCAGATTCCGGTAGTGTATTGACCATTAATCAGGGTATTCCTCTGCAGGGTGTGGCCAATGCTACTGTATCCATCGAAACAGCCAATATGTCTGTGGATCTGGAGGCCCTGCTGGACAAGCTGAGAATGGTAGATGGTGTGAAACGCATGGAGGTTCTGGGACAGGCGGCGCAGTAAGCAGTCATACCGGAACGCCCTGAGAGGAGAAGGTATAATATATGTCCAAAGTGATTAAGATTGGTCTGTTAGGATCTGGTACTGTAGGTACTGGTGTAGTGAGAGTTCTCAAGGAGAATGGTGCTGATATTGCCAAGAAGGCTGGCGCAGCGGTTGTTGTCAAGAAGGTACTGGTGCGTGATGTTAACAAAAAGCGTCCTTATTTGGAGGATGTGGAGTTGACAGATAACGCTCAAGAAATTGTCAATGATCCTGAGATTGATATTGTAGTGGAGCTGATGGGTGGCTTGCATCCTGCTTTTGAATACATGATGGAGGCCATGAAGAATGGCAAGCATGTAGTTACAGCCAACAAGGATGTAGTTGCTCAGATGGGACACGAGCTGCTGGATATGGCTGAGGCCAAGGGAGTGGACTTCCGCTTTGAGGCCAGTGTAGGCGGCGGTATCCCTATTATTACTCCTTTGAAGGAATGTCTCACAGGCAATCGAATCACTGAGATTATGGGCATTGTTAATGGTACTACTAATTACATGCTTACCCAGATGACGGAAAAAGGCTCTGATTATGCTGCTGTTTTGAAGGAAGCACAGGAGAAGGGCTATGCGGAAGCAAATCCTGCTGCGGATGTAGAGGGACTGGATGCAGCTAGAAAGGCTGCTATCTTAGGCTCTATTGCCTTTAACAGCAGAGTTAGTCTGGATGAGGTATCTGTAGAGGGTATTACCCATATTGAACCAGCTGATATTAACTATGCCAAGGAATTGGGCTATGTTATTAAGCTGCTGGCTGTAGCCAAGGATTACGGCGACAAGGGTGTTAATGTAAGAGTTCACCCTGTATTCCTGGCCAAAACCCATCCACTGGCCTCTGTAAATGATGTTTTCAATGCTATTTTCATTCGAGGCAATGCTATTGGTGATGCCATGTTCTATGGCCGAGGAGCAGGCTCTCTGCCTACAGCCTCTGCTGTTACAGCGGATATTGTCAGCGAAACCAGAAATCTGGTTAGCGGTACTCATTCTATGGTGGGCTGTACCTGCTACAATCATCGCAATTTCTGTCCTCTAGAGGAAACCGAATCATCATATTATGTACGGCTTCATGTAGATGATGAGCCAGGTGTATTGGGACGGATTGCCACTGCCTTTGGTGAAAGCGGTGTCAGCCTGAAATCTGTAATTCAGACGCGTAAGGTGGAAAATCATGCAGAGATTGTAGCTGTTACCCATGTGGTTCAGCATAAGCATCTCCAGATGGCTGCAGATATTCTCAATGGCCTGGGTGTGGTGAACAGCATTAGAAGCGTTATCAGAGTTGAGCAGGACTAAGCTCAGGGGGATTCACAATGGAAGATTACAAGGAAGGCAGTCAGGCTGCAGAGGCAGACAGTCAAAAGGATAGATGGGTTAAGGTACGGGTGCCGGGCACCTCTGCCAACTGTGGCCCAGGCTTTGACTGTTTGGGCGTAGCCTGTACTATATATAATGAACTGGAGCTAAAGCTGCTGCCAGAGAAAAAGCTGGTTATAGAGGTTAGCGGTGATGGAGCAGGCAATATTCCTACTGACGAAAGAAATATTGTGTGGCGTTCCATCCAAAAGCTGTTAGTTAAAGCTGGCAAGGATAAGGAATATCAGGGTGCTATGATTCGGATGCATAATGATGTGCCTTTGTCCAGAGGTTTGGGCAGCAGTGCTACCGCTATTGTAGGTGGCTTGAAGGCTGCCAACGAATATCTGGGCAATCCATTTTCTCGGAGAGATTTGCTGCAGATGGCTACGGATATTGAGGGCCATCCAGATAATGTGGCGCCGGCTATTTTTGGCGGTTTCACTGTAAGCATTGTCCGCAATGGCAAGCCGGAATGTTTTTCCTTGATGCCAAGGCTGAATATTAAGCTGGTGGTGGCGGTGCCGGATTTCTTCCTGCCTACCAAGGCCGCTAGAGCAGTATTGCCAACAGAGGTGTCTATGCAGGATGCTGTGTTTAATATTGGCCGAGCGGCTATGCTTACTGCGGCTTTGTGCAAAGGAAATAAGAGCTTTTTGCGCAGTGTTTTTGATGATGCTCTGCATCAGCCATATAGAGCCAAGCTGATTCCTGGTATGTACGATGTATTTAAGGCTGCTAAATCTGCTGGCGCCTTGGGAGCCAGCATGAGCGGTGCCGGTCCTTGTCTGATTGCCTTTACGGTGGACAACCCCGAGGCAGTAGGTGAGGCTATGTGTCAGGCTTTTAAGGCTAACAAGGTAGAAGCCTGCTATCATGTTTTTGATATTGACAGCCAAGGGGCTGTGGCCATAAAATAAAGTAATATTTGAGAGATTGGAACTAGCATAATGGTTTCAATCTCTTTTTTGTTGAAAATTTTAAGGTATACAGGTACAATATCCTTTGTAAGAAACAGCTAAAATGGTATAAAAGCTGGAGATTAGAAGGTGATATGATGACGGAGCAGGAATTTGGCCAGGCGGTAGCAAGAGCGGGAGGCCGGGCCTATATTGTTGGGGGCTGGGTAAGGGATTATCTTATGGGACGGAATCCTCACGATAAGGATTATGTTATTACAGGCCTTAACCAACAGGAATTTCAGCAGGCTTTTCTCAATAGCTGGCTGGTGGGCAATGCCTTTCCGGTATTTATGGCAAAGATAGATAATGAGCATCGGGAGGTGGCTTTGGCCCGGCGGGAGCGAAAAAAAGGTACCGGCTATCATGGCTTTGTGGCTGAAAGCAGCTCAGATATAACCATTCAAGAGGATTTGTATCGGCGTGATCTGACTGTTAACAGCATGGCTATGGATGTATTAACGCAGGAGTTGGTGGATCCCTATCATGGGCAGGCGGATATCCAGGAGGGGATTTTGCAGCCTGTATCAGAGCATTTTTGTGAGGATCCGGTTAGAGCCCTTAGAGCTGCCCGGTTTAATGCTAAATTGGCCTTTGTGCCTACACCGAAGCTATTGCAGTATATGAAAGCCTGTGAAAGGGAATTGCTGCAGGAGCCTAGCGAGCGGATTTTTGGGGAGCTGAAAAAGGCTTTGGCCTATCCTAAGCCTACCGCTTATTTTCGCCTGCTGAATGATGCTGGCATCTTAGAGGCGGTGCATCCAGAGATATATGCCCTGATTGGCCAGGCTCAGCCTGTGGAATATCATCCAGAGGGGGATGCCTTTGAGCATTCCATGCTTATTCTGGCCAAGGTAGCAGAGAGGACAACGAATCTTGTGGCTAGATTCTGCGCTCTCTGTCATGACCTAGGCAAGGGGGAAACACCGGCGGAGCTGCTGCCTCACCATTATGGTCATGAGGTGAAGGGACTAAAGGTGCTGTCCCATTGGAATAGCCGTATGATCTTGCCTAACCGTTGGCTGAAGGCGGCAAAATATGTTATTACCCAGCATATGCGGGCACCTCGTCTGAGCAAGCCGGGGAAAATCAGCCAGCTTCTTATGTCTATGGATGCCATTAGTCAGGAGCTGCCTGTGGAGGATTTTAAGATTATTATAGAAGCAGACCATCATAGCCTGCCTCCTTATCTTCTTTATGCGCAGGAGGGAATTGACAGGCTTAAAGCCATTACAGGCAGGGAGGCCCCGGAGAACATCAAGGGGCCGGCTGTTGGTCAATGGCTGGAACAGGAAAGAACCAAGCTTTGCAGAGTCTGGCTGGGGGAAATAAATAATAGGTCTTTAAGGTAAATTTTTGCTTAGAAAAAATAAATTTTGTTCAAAAGCAGGATTTAGAAATTTTTTGTCGAAAATATGTTATGTGAGTAGAATGTAAATCTGTATTGTAATAGCAGATTTGGAAAATTTGCTAAGGGGTGAATAAAGATGGCTGTTTTTCCATATAAAGGCCAGATGCCTGATGTGGCTGAGGATGCGTTTATTGCGCCAACTGCTTCCGTAGTGGGAGATGTTAAGATTGGGGCTGGTACCAATATTTGGTTTGGTTCCGTGGTTCGCGGGGATGTAAATAGCGTGGTTATTGGCAAGCATACCAATGTGCAGGATAATGCTACAATTCATACCATGAGCGATGCACCAACCATTATTGGGGATCATGTAACTATTGGCCATAATGCAGTGGTACATTGCAGCAAGGTAGGCAGTAACTGCCTGATTGGCATGGGCAGTGTTTTGATAGGTTATTCTGAGATTGGCGATAACTGTGTTATTGGTGCTGATACCTTTATTGCCCAGCACAAAAAAATCCCTTCTGGCTGTCTGGTTTATGGCAATCCTGCCAAAATTATCCGGGAGCTGCGGGAGGACGAGCTGGAGGCCTTGAAGGCTTCCACAGAGAACTATTATCGCTTGGGACAGATTTATGCCAAGGAGCTGGAGGAATACGCTGCCAAGGAAAAGGCTGACAAATAAATTCGTTGTATGATTT
>ERZ1026776.106-NODE-106-length-63729-cov-53.859880_pt1 | contig 63729 bp, 49 predicted proteins | sample MGYA00380125_ERZ1026776 | MGnify/ENA primary metagenome ERZ1026776 (study PRJEB33269, sample SAMEA4719761) | human gut metagenome | biome: human-associated habitat; feature: organic feature; material: feces | place: Cameroon | collected 2013-10 ...
GAATTCTTGCACTTTTTATGTCAGATTTATATCTAAATTTTGAACACCCTACCCGCAGCCTCACATAGCATACCCCAATCGGCTATTATTCCATTTGCTTGCATTTGTGGGTGCGTGGCTACGGCGGGACGCCATAGCCTCCTAAGTTTGTTCTGTTGCTTGTGTTTTTCTTTGTCAAAGCCCTGCCTAAACAGTATTTTACACAGCAGCTTATCACTTCGCCTTCACATAGTCAACGAAGGCGTAGGTCTGGTGGTGCTTTTCGTCCGTGGTATGCTCCTCACGGCTCACTTCGCGCCATCCTTCGTATTCGGGGAAGAAGGCGTCGGCGTCGGCTGGCGTGTCGTGAACCTCCGTGAGGCAGAGACGGTCAGCAAGGGGGAGCGACTGCTCGTAGACGCTTGCGCCACCTATTATATATACGTCCTCGTCAGCAGCGCAATGGGCGATGGCTTCTTCCAGCGAGCTGTAGGTGTCGCAACCAGGAAACGAGGTCTGTGTACGGCTTATGACGATGTTGCGACGGTTGGGCAGAGCGCCCTTGGGAAGCGACTCGAAGGTGCGGCGACCCATTATGATGGTATGACCTGTGGTGAGTGCCTTGAAACGCTTGAGGTCGTTAGGCAACCAATAGAGAAGCTTGTTCTCAAGACCGATGGCGCGATTAGCGGCAACGGCAGCGATAATAGTTATCATTTTTGAATTTTGAATTAGGAATTTTGAATTATTCTCGGCTTCGCCTGCGATTTTGATTTTACCAATTTTGAATTATGAGTTAGGAATTTTGAGTTGAGAGTTATTAATCGTTGGTTATGAATAATTCTTAATTCGATAATTCATAATCGCAGGCGCAGCCACGAACAACTCCTAATTCAAAACTCAAAATTCAAAACTCCTTATACGCTTACTTGCGCTGAGATATGCGGCCACGGGTCGTAGCCCTCAAGCTGGAAGTCTTCGTAGTGGAAGTCGAAGAGATTCTTCACGTCGGGATTGATGCGCATCTTGGGCAGCGGACGTGGGGTGCGCGTAAGCTGGAGGCGTGCCTGGTCGAGGTGGTTAAGATAGAGGTGGGTGTCGCCGGTGGTGTGGATGAACTCGCCCGGCTCCAGTCCTGACACCTGCGCCATCATCTGAAGAAGGAGGGCGTAGGAGGCGATGTTGAACGGAACGCCGAGGAAGGTGTCGGCGGAACGCTGATAGAGCTGGAGCGACAGCTTGCCGTCAGCCACATAAAACTGGAATAGGCAATGGCAGGGAGGCAGCGCCATCTGCTCCACCTCGGCAGGATTCCATGCGGAGACAATCATACGGCGCGAATCGGGATGGTTGCGAAGCTGGTCGAGTACGTTCTGAATCTGGTCGATGGTGCCTCCGTTATAGTCGGGCCATGAGCGCCACTGATGACCATAGACAGGACCAAGGTCGCCGTTCTCGTCTGCCCACTCATTCCATATTCTCACACCATGCTCCTGAAGGTAATGCACGTTGGTGTCGCCACGCAGAAACCACAGCAGCTCGTAGATGATAGACTTGAGGTGGAGCTTCTTGGTGGTGAGCAAGGGGAAGCCGTCAGCAAGGTTGAAGCGCATCTGATTGCCGAACACGCTCATCGTGCCCGTTCCCGTGCGGTCTGTCTTTGTGGCACCCTCGGTAAGGATGCGGTTAAGGAGAGAAAGATATTGTTGCATGATATTGTTATGTATACGTTTTTCTTGTTTTGTTATACGGATTGTGTGAGAACTGCGGGAGCCTCATCGGGGACATGCGAGCTCTTTATGCGCCATTCCTGCGGGTAGAGGTTGTTGGCGCGGTTGCCGATGTTCTTCTCGAAGCCTATCGGCATACCGTCGTACGTCAGCAGCACATAGCCGCGCGGCGTACCGTCAGGCAGAGCCACAGCCTCCTTACGGAGATAAGCCACGGCGTCAGCGTAGGCGAGATCAACGGTGGGGAAGGCTGAACGGTCGAGCTGTCGTGAGAGAGCGAGCGACTGGCTTGGCACCACGTCCTTGCCCTTCACCGTTCCGAGCTGCACACCGGCGTGCATCACCTTCAGCGATGCTGCCGCCTTGTCATAGACGTCAGCCCATCGCGTCGGTACGGCAAGGAGCGTGTCGGAGGCGCCTTGACGTACGGCATAGTCGGAAGGAGAGACAAGCTGCACATCGGGTGTCTTCATCGCAGCAGCCTTCTCGCCACGTCCTCGGCGCGGCGCTTTCCTGTTGTCCTCCTTCACGGGAGCCTCATCAGCGTCGCCATGCTTGCGGAGCACGGCAAGGAAGAGTCCTTCGCTACGGCTCACTCCCGGCAGGAAGCGATAAGCGGGTATGTCGCCTACGACGGCTGGCGTTATGCCCCACTCCGCCTCAACAGGCAGACTGAGGATGTCAGCACCAAGCTCAGAGGCTATCCACTCCACGTTCTCCTCATCCTCGTGCGCATTAAACGTACACGTGGAATAGATGAGCAGTCCGCCGGGACGCAGACACGACCAGATGTCGCTTACTATCTCGCGTTGCAGTCGCCAGCAGTTGTCGACGTTCTGACGGCTCCATTCCGCTATGGCTCCCTCGTCCTTGCGGAACATTCCCTCGCCGGAGCAGGGCACGTCGGCAAGGATGGCGTCAAACATGATGCGTGCCTTGCGGTAATCGCGTGGATAATTGTTGGTTACGACGACGTCTTCATGACCGAACTTCTGTATGTTCTCACTCAGAATCTGCACACGTGTGCGCATCGGCTCGTTGGTGAAGAGAAGGCTTCCCTCGGGCAGAGCGGCTCGCAGAGCTGTTGACTTGCCACCTGGAGCAGCACAGAGGTCAAGCATGCGTACGGGTTGTGTGATGAGATGGCGTACGGCAAGGTCGACAAGCATTGAGCCTGCCTCCTGCACGTAATAAGCTCCTGCGTGGAAGAGCGGATCGAAGGTGAAGTTGGGACGTTCGTTAAGGTAGCGTCCCGTGGCGGGACACCAAGGCACGACGCTCTCCATAAGCTGTCCGTTCACCTCACGCGAGGCGGCCTTGAACGGATTGAGACGTATGCTTGTGGGCGACGGCGCTTCTGCCAGTCCTTCGCGGAGACGGCTGTAAAGGGCGTCGCCGAGAAGATTGCGCGTATAATTTTCGAAATCTGAAGGAAGATTCATAGGATTGTCCTTACTTGTTAAAAGCGTGGGGATATACTTATATTATATATATGTGTTGCAAAGTTACATATTTTTATCCAAGTAAGCAAGTCGCCATTTTTTTTTCGTAGCTTTGCAACTTATCGCTTGCATAAATAGTCAAACATATAGAAAACAATAAAAAAAACATACATACAGATATGAAAAAGACAATCCTTTCAATGGCAATGCTCCTCACATTGAGCGCCACAGTTCCTGCCTTGGCTCAGAAACACCGCCACACTCCACGCACGCAGATGGTGGACAAGCAGAAGGACACGAAGGCTGACGCCGCCAATGCCGCCTCGCAGGAAGACGAAGGCATAGAGGCTTACTCGGACACAACGTCGACGGACAATGACAGCGTTTCGGTCACAAGTATGCCAGGATGGAAATCGCATGTGGTGGACGACACCAATGATTTAGACCCTTCGCGCTTCGGCGATCCGTTCTCATGGCTCAGCCACATGTTCACGACAGCGTTCGGCGGCTTTTTGGGCACCATCATCGTCTTAGTGTTCCTTCTCTTCCTCTTCATGCCGCTGATAATAGTGCTGCTCATCATCCGCTATTTCGTACGCCGCCACAAGGACCGCGTCCGTCTGGCTGAGATGGCAATGGAGAAAGGCGTACCGCTTACGGAAGAGCAGGCACCGCTCCTCAACAGCAGAGCAGAATATATGTGGAGACGCGGCGTGAGAAACACGTCGACGGGTGTGGGTCTGATGATTTTCTTCTGGTGCTTAGGCGCCAATCCTCTTGTAGGCATAGGTGGACTCGTGGCTTGCATCGGCTTAGGACAGATGTTTATGGTGAAATACAACTATGACAGCAAGCTGACATGGAAACGCAAGAACGAGGAAACCTACGAAGAACCGCTCTATTCGGACATCGCTGATACGACGGAGAATAACGAGGAAAACGGAGAAGAAAGAAATAATCCCAACGAAACGAATCGTTAAGAAACGAAGATTAATAGTAGCGGAGGTCTCCGGCCTCCGCCACTTCAGAAATCATATTATAAAAACAATGAAGGTAACAAACGAAGATCTCTCTCTAATCTCACAGGTGGCTGAGCTTCATGACAAAGCGGCTTTCAATGAGCTTGTCAGGAAGTATCAGTCGCCTATAAGACGATTCTTCCTCCACCAGACTTTGGGAGACGAGCAGCTGAGCGACGACCTCGCGCAGGACACCTTCATTAAGGCTTACACCAACATACACCAGTTTAAGGGTACGGCGGCGTTCTCCACTTGGCTGTATCGTATAGCCTGCAACGTGCTCTACGACCATCACCGCCGACAGCATCCCACCACCGATACGGACTGTTCGGCTGTGGCTAACCGATGCGCCGCCAACAGCGAACAGGGAATGAAGATGGACGTTTACGGAGCGCTCGCCAGACTTGCCGACAAGGAACGCACCTGCGTGACGCTGCAACTCATCGACGGCTACCCCATAGAACGCATAGCAGAGATAACCGGAATGGCGGTCGGCACCGTCAAGTCGCACATATTCAGAGGCAAGCAGAAGCTGACAATGTTCCTAAAACAAAATGGATATTAACTATGACTGAAAAAAAGAACATAATAAGTAATAATGGTGCTGTCGACGAAGAACTCCTCAAGAAGTTCTTTGCCGACAGTGTGCGTATGCGTATAGACGACAACGGATTCGCAGAGCGTGTGATGCAGAGGTTGCCGGAGGAGGTTGACGCGCGCTGCTACAGAATGTATAATCTGTGGACGGCTGTCATGGCAACGGCATGCGTAGTGGTGTTCTTCCTCGTCGACGGCTTCGACATTCTCAAGACTCGCATCGTCAGCATGACGGCAAGTATGCTCTCCTCCATGTCGGACAGCATACACAACACCCTCTCACACATATCCCTACCAACGACAATGAGCGCAAGCATCACCCCTTACACTCCGTTAGTGGTAACACTTGCGCTCATAATTATAGGAAGCATGATTCTTAAAGACTTGAAAGAATCAGCTTAACATTTCTTATTTAAAGACTACGTTTAGTCGTCCATCAACTTGCGGTAACGTCCCTTCTTGATATCCTCATTGCCGAGACGACGTGCCTTGTTGATTTCGTAGTCAGAATAGCTGCCCTCGAAGAAGAACACCTCTCCGTTGCCCTCGAAGGCAAGGATGTGCGTACAGATACGGTCGAGGAACCAACGGTCGTGGCTGATAACCACTGCACAACCGGCGAAGCTCTCAAGACCTTCCTCAAGCGCACGCAGCGTGTTGACGTCGATGTCGTTGGTGGGCTCGTCGAGGAGAAGCACGTTGCCCTCCTGCTTCAGAGCGAGAGCCAGCTGCAAGCGGTTGCGCTCACCACCAGAAAGGTTCTCACACAACTTGCTTTGGTCTGTTCCGGCAAAGTTGAAGCGTGAGATATAGGCACGGGCGTTGACGTCGCGACCGCCAAGGCGCATTGTCTCGTTGCCCTGCGATATGGTCTCATATACTGACTTTTTCGGATCAATGTCCTTATGCTGCTGGTCAACGTAGGCAAGCTTAACTGTCTCGCCCACCTCAAACGTACCACCGTCAACCTTCTCCAGTCCCATGATAAGGCGGAAGAGAGTGGTCTTACCGGCACCGTTAGGACCGATGACGCCCACAATGCCATTAGGCGGAAGCATGAAGTTGAGGTCGTTGAAGAGCACCTTGTCGCCGAAAGCCTTCTGCACGTGCTGCGCCTCAATCACCTTATTGCCGAGACGAGGACCGTTCGGGATGAATATCTCGAGCTTCTCCTCACGCTCCTTCTGCTCCTCACCGAGCATCTGCTCGTATGCGTTAAGACGTGCCTTACCCTTTGCCTGACGTGCCTTCGGAGCCATGTGTGCCCACTCGAGCTCGCGTTCGAGAGCCTTACGGCGCTTGGAAGCCTGCTTCTCCTCCTGCATCATGCGCTTGGTCTTCTGGTCGAGCCATGACGAATAGTTGCCATGCCAAGGTATTCCCTCACCGCGGTCGAGCTCAAGAATCCACTCGCTTACATCGTCAAGGAAGTAACGGTCGTGCGTAACGGCGATTACCGTTCCCTCGTACTGCTGCAAGTGCTGCTCCAACCAGTCGATGCTCTCGGCGTCAAGGTGGTTGGTAGGCTCGTCGAGGAGGAGCACGTCGGGCTTCTGAAGGAGCAGACGGCACAATGCCACACGGCGGCGCTCACCGCCAGAGAGGTGCGTAACGGGGAGTTCGCCCTTCGGACAGCGCAATGCAGCCATAGCACGGTCGAGCTTAGAGTCCATGTTCCATGCGTCTGTAGCGTCGATGATGTCCTGCACCTCAGCCTGACGCTGCATGAGACGGTCCATCTTGTCCGGGTCGCCATAATACTCCTCAAGGCCGAACTTGGCATTGATTTCCTCGTATTCCTTCAATGCGTCATAAGCCTGCTTAACGCCTTCCATGACATTCTCTTTCACAGTCTTCGTCTCGTCGAGCGGCGGATCCTGCGGCAGGTAGCCGACAGTATAGCCCGGACTCCAGACCACCTCGCCGCTTGTGGGCTGCTCGAGGCCTGCGATAATCTTCATAAGAGTGGACTTACCGGCTCCGTTAAGTCCGATGATGCCAATCTTGGCGCCATAGAAGAAGGACAGATAGATGTCCTTCAAAATCTGTTTACGGTTTTGGGGGATAATCTTTGACACTCCCACCATGGAGAAGATAACCTTCTTGTCGTCTACTGTTGCCATTGTCGAAAATGTTGTTTATTCTATAGAGTTATTGTTGTTTTTATTAGTTTGTACTATCTTTGCAAAGATACAACAATTTTCTGACTTACCGACCATTTGATAAAATTCGTTCAAAAAACTTTGTAGACTGCAAAATTAATCGTACATTAGCATCTTGAAACCATAATGTACATAAAATTACTACACTATAAGATGAAGAAAATATTATTGTTAGGTTCGGGCGAACTGGGCAAGGAATTTGTCATCGCCGCCAAGCGTGCAGGACAGTATGTCATTGCATGCGACAAGTATGAGAACGCACCGGCAATGCAGGTTGCCGACGAACATGAGGTTTTCAACATGCTGGACGGCGACGCACTTGCCGCTGTGGTGGAGCGTCACAAGCCGGACGTTATCGTACCGGAGATTGAAGCCATCCGAACCGAACGACTCTTCGACTTTGAGAAGATGGGCATTCAGGTGGTTCCGAGCGCACGCGCCGTCAACTTCACCATGAACCGCAAGGCCATCCGCGACCTCGCAGCCAAGGAGCTGGGTCTGCGCACAGCCAAGTATTTCTATGCCACCACCCTGGAGCAACTCCTCGAGCACTCGAAGGAGATTGGTTTCCCGTGCGTGATAAAGCCGCTCATGTCGTCTTCAGGTCACGGACAGAGCATCGTCCGCGAAGCTTCTGAGCTGGAAAAGGCTTTCAATGACGCTATGGAAGGCAGCCGCGGCGATGTGAAGGAGATTATCATCGAGGAATTCATCCACTTCGATTCGGAGTTTACCCTCCTTACCGTTACACAGAAAGACGGACCCACACTCTTCTGCCCGCCCATCGGACACGTACAGAAAGGCGGCGACTATCGCGAAAGCTGGCAGCCGTTCAGCATTCCTGAGGACGAACTGCTCAAGGCACAGGACATGGCAGAGAAGGTGACACGCGCTCTTACCGGAGCCGGACTGTGGGGTGTGGAGTTCTTCCTCACGAAGCAGGGCGAGGTGATCTTCTCCGAACTTTCGCCGCGTCCGCACGACACGGGCATGGTGACACTGGGTCATACCACCAACCTTTCAGAGTTTGAGCTTCACTTCCGTGCCGTTATGGGACTGCCCATCGCCGGCATCCACCTCGAGCATGCAGGAGCAAGCGCCGTGATTCTCTCACCGGTGGAATCGAACGATCCGCTGCCTTACAACCTCGTGGAGGCTCTCAAGGAAGACCATACACGCATCCGCATCTTCGGAAAGCCAGAGGCACACGTCGGCAGACGAATGGGCGTGACGCTCTGCTACGGCGAACCTGACGCTGACACCACCGCTCTCCGCGACAAGGCTAAGCGTCTGGCAGCTACAGTACTGGGAACTGACCCGTACATGGAGAAGTAAAAGCATGCAGGAAACGACATTACGACAAGACAATACGAACAGGATTCGCACGCTTCAGGCGGCGCGTTTCCTGTTTATTCTTCTTATATATCTGAGCCACAGCGTGGAACCGCTCGCCCACTCGTCCTTTGATTTCGGAGGGGAAGGCGGCGTGGCGTTCTTCTTTGTGCTTAGCGGTTTTGTCCTCTCATACGGCTACGGTCCGAGGGTAAGCAGAGGCGAGTTCGACGGGAAGCGCTTCTTCTGGAAGCATTTCTGGCATCTCTATCCGCTCCACCTGCTGTTTTTCTCAGCCACAGTGGCATTGGACTATAGGCTTGGCGTCAGCTACGACGCATTGCAGATAGCGACAAGCCTTCTGCTCGTCCAGACATGGATACCGTCTGACCATACGCTGTTCGTAGCTAACGGCGTGTCGTGGTTTCTCTGCGATACGCTCTTCTGCTACATCGTGTTCGCATGGCTCTATAAATGGCTCACAAGCATAAGGACGAGCCGCCTCGCAATAGGCATGACAGTGCTTGCCGCCGTGTACGCCTGCCTGGCATTGCAGGTGCCGGACAAGATGACCAACTGCACGCTCTACTCCAATCCGCTGCTCCGCGCCATCGACTTCTCGTTGGGTATCATCGCCTATCGCTTTTACAAGACCTGCCCAAGCGTAAGGAAGCAGCCGAGACTGTTCCCTTACGTGGACGTGGCTCTGCTGCTGGCTGTGTACGCCCTGTATCAGATAATGTGCCCGCAGATAAGATGCTCCATGCTGTTCTGGCCCATAATGCCATTGATAGTGGTGAGACTGGCTACGGCTGACGCTTCGGAAGGTTTGGCAACAAGGCTCCTACAGTCGAAGCCGATGAGCTGGCTCGGATCTGTAAGCTTCGAGATTTTCATCGCTCACCTTCTTGTCATCCGCATCGTACAGCACATCGTCGGTTATGACGGGTCGGAGAAACTGGCTGCCATCAATCTTGCAGTGTCCATCGTAAGCACCATTCTCGTGGCGGAAGCCCTAAGGAGATGGTTCGTTAAACCTCTTACGGATGTAATAAACCGCCGTTTATTACGTTAAATATATATTACATCACACACAACTATATATCCAAAATGGAAACATCAGAACGCACCCTCATCGACCTACCGAAAATATTCGACATCCGCGGCAACCTTACCGTGGCTGAAGGCTTGCGCCATGTGCCTTTCGACATTAAGCGCGTATACTGGACATACGACATTCCTGCGGGCGAAAGCCGCGGCGGTCATGCACATAAAGAATGCCGCGAATTTATCATTGCCGTGAGCGGATCGTTCAGCGTGACACTCGACAACGGACACGAGAAGGAGACCTTCCATCTCAATCACCCTTGGCAGGGACTGCTTGTAGAGACCGGAATATGGCGTACGCTCGAAGATTTCTCATCGGGTTCGGTGTGCCTCGTTCTCGCAAGCGAGGAGTTTCTCGAAGCTGACTACATCAGAGAGTACGACGACTTTGTAAGATATATACAAAACAAGGAAGAAGAAAAGAAATAATGATAGAACTCGTCAATCTTAAGCGCATCACCGCCTTGCATGCCGAAAGCATCAGGCAGGCACTCACTGACGTGGCGGACAGCGGATGGTTTCTGAAGGGAAACGCCACCAAACGCTTCGAGCAGGAATATGCCGACTATACAGGCACCCGTCATTGCGTGGCTTGCGGCAACGGTCTGGACGCACTTACGCTCATCATGCGTGCCTACATAGAGATGGGCAGACTGAAGGAGGGCGACGAGGTGATTGTGCCTGCAAACACATACATCGCCTCCATCATTGCCGTATCGAGGTGCAGGTTGAAGCCGGTACTGGTGGAACCGAGACGCGACACGCTGCAGATTGACGACAGCCTCATCGAGGATGCCATCACGAAGCGCACCCGTGCCGTCATGATTGTACACATGTACGGCAGATGCGCATTTACTGACCGCATAGGCGACATCTGCCGACGCCATAATCTGCTGCTCATTGAGGACAACGCCCAGGCTCATGGTTGTCGCTTCGGCGATAAGAAGACGGGAGCTTTGGGCGACGCCGCCGGACACAGCTTCTATCCAACGAAGAACCTCGGAGCACTCGGTGACGGTGGAGCCGTTACGACGGACGACGCCGAACTGGCTGATATGGTAAGGGCATTGGGCAACTATGGTTCGGAACGCAAGTATGTCTTCTCACACAAGGGAGTAAACTCGCGCATGGACGAGCTGCAGGCTGCGGTGCTGTTGGCTAAGCTGCCGTTCCTTGACGAGGAGAACGAGAGGCGACGCAGCAACGCCCGCTTCTACATTGACAATATAAAGAACCGACTGGTCAGCCTGCCTACCGACGACTTTTGGCAGAACAGCGTGTTCCATATCTTTCCGCTTATGTGCAAACAGAGGGACAAGCTGCAGGAATATCTGAAAGCCAACGGGGTGCAGACCGACGTCCACTACCCCATTCCGCCACATCATCAGCGGGCTTATGAGGAACTGCGCTCCCTCCATCTGCCCATTACGGAGGCCATACACTTGGAGGAACTGAGCATTCCTGTTTCGCAAGTGGTGACTGAAGAGGAGAGGGAATGCGTGGCTAAACTGATTAACGACTTCAGGATATAGCAACAATATTGTAAAGAAAAACCAACTGGAATATTAAGAAATGACCATTCAGGAAGTATCGGCACAGGAATACAAGAATGCCATTGAGCATCACCCGCACATCTTCAACACCGCTGCCTTCTGCGAAATAAACCGACATAAGGCTGACGCAGTAAGGTATCTGCTCTTTGCTGACGGCGGAAAGACGAGGTTCGGGATGGTGCTTGGCGAACGCAACGGAAAGCTGCTCACACCTTTCTCGGCGCCTTTCGGAGGCTTCTCCGCCAACAAACAGCAAAGGCTCGACACCATTGAGGAGGCTGTAAAGGCTCTTGCTGAATACGCCAAAAGCGTCGGCAAGCCCGTATACATCGTCCTTCCACCAGCATTCTATGCTCCGACGCTCATCAATTCCTGCGTGAACATTCTCTCACGCCACGCCAAACTGAAATATATTGACCTCAACTTCTTCTTCCCGCTTGACAAGTTCAAGGGGTATGAGGAGGGACTTGAGAAGAGCGCACGAAAGAATCTGAAGAGAGGAATGAGTGCCGGATTCGAGTTCGTAGCCATCCAACGTGACGACACAGAAGGACTACGCCGAGCGTACAGCGTGATAAAAGCCAACCGTGAGGAGCATGACTATAGGTTGAGCATGACGCTGGATGACGTGGAAAAGACGGTTCGCACGGTTCCTGCCGACTTCTTCCTTCTGCAATATGAAGGAAAGGACGTGGCGGCAGCGCAGATATTCCACGTGGCAGAGGGCATTGCGCAGGTGATTTACTGGGGCGACCTGCGTGCCTATTCTCATCTTCGCCCGATGAACTATTTCGCCTACCGACTCTTCATGCACTACCAGCGCGAAGGACTACGCATCCTTGACATCGGTCCGTCCACCATGGACGGCACGCCTAACTATGGTCTGTGCGACTTCAAGACAGCCATAGGATGCGAGATAACCCCTAAATTTGTCTTCATGATAACGGGAGAAGAGAAACAAGAAGAAGATAATTAACAACAAGAAGAAACAAAAAGGATACATTATATGATAGTCTGCATCGCCGAGAAACCAAGCGTGGCAAAGGACATAGCACGCATACTTGGTGCCACAAGCGCCCACAACGGATATATGGAGGGCAACGGATACCAGGTGACGTGGACCTTCGGTCATCTCTGCACGCTGAAGGAGCCAAACGACTATACCGACTTATGGAAGCACTGGAGCCTCTCGGCTCTGCCTATGATACCGCCACGATTCGGAATAAAACTGATTGATGATGACGGCATCAAGCGCCAGTTTGCCGTGATAGAAAAACTAATGCAGTCGGCTGACAGCATCGTCAACTGCGGTGACGCCGGCCAGGAGGGTGAACTCATACAGCGTTGGGTGATGCAGAAGGCTGGAGCGAAGTGCCCCGTAAAGCGCCTTTGGATTTCGTCAATGACGGACGAGGCGATAAGGGAGGGATTCAACAAACTGAAAGACCAGAGCGAATACCAGCCTCTCTATATTGCCGGACTGAGCCGTGCCATCGGTGACTGGCTGCTCGGCATGAACGCCACCCGCCTCTACACGCTGAAGTACGGACAGAACCGTCAGGTGCTGTCCATCGGTCGTGTACAGACGCCGACGCTTGCACTTATCGTAAACCGTCAGAAGGAGATTGATTCGTTCGAGCCGGAACCTTACTGGGTGCTTGCCACTGTATATCGCGACACCACCTTTACAGCCACAAAGGGCAAGTTTACGACAAAGGAAGAAGGAGAGGCAGCGTTCTCAACCATAGCCGACAAGCCGTTTACGGTCACTGCCGTGCAGAAGAAGAACGGTACGGAAGCACCACCACGACTCTTCGACCTTACGTCGCTGCAGGTGGAATGCAACCGTAAGTTCTCATACAGCGCTGAGACAACGCTTAAGATAATACAGGGTCTTTACGAGCGCAAGCTCACCACTTACCCCCGTGTGGACACGCAATACCTCAGCGACGACATCTACCCAAAGTGTCCGTCCATCCTCTCCGGCATCAGCAAGCAGTACGGACCGCTCATGCAGCCGCTTATGGGAAAGAAGCTGACGAAGTCGAAGCGCGTCTTCGACACGTCTAAAGTGACCGACCACCACGCCATCATTCCTACCGGCGTGCCTGCCACAAGCCTTACAGACCTTGAGCGAAACGTCTACGACCTGATAGCCCGCCGCTTCATTGCCGTGTTCTATCCGGACTGCAAGTTCTCCTCCACAACGGTATTAGGAAACGTGGAGGACATTGAGTTTAAGGTTAACGGAAAGGAAATCCTCTCTCCGGGATGGCGAGCCGTATACGCACAGCCCACAAACCAAGCAGCAACGCCAACGGCTAACGCCACTTCTGAGGACGACGACCATAACAAGGGCGACGAGGAACGCACGCTGCCCACGTTCGTCAAGGGAGAAAGCGGACCGCATACGCCGACGCTTTCCGAAAAGTGGACCACTCCACCGAAGTATTACACCGAAGCAACTCTCCTGCGTGCGATGGAGACAGCAGGTAAGTTTGTGGAGGACGAGACGCTGCGTGCCGCACTGAAGGAGAACGGCATCGGACGCCCGTCGTCGAGAGCCGGAATCATAGAGACCCTCTTCAAGAGACACTATATACGCCGCGAACGCAAGAATCTGGTGGCTACAGCAACGGGAATAGAACTCATTGACATCATCCATGAGGAACTTCTCAAGAGCTGTGAGCTTACGGGCATTTGGGAGAAGCGTCTGCGCGACATCGAGCACAAGAAGGACGACGCTGCCGACTTCATCAACGGACTGAAGCAGCAGGTGACCGAGATTGTGAACGACGTGCTGCGCGACAACACCAACCGACGTGTGACCATACTGACTGACGAGGATCTGAAGAAGAAAAAGAAGACCACAAAGAAAAAGACAACGACAGCCAAGGCGGACAACAAGAAGACTGACGCTCCACAACTGACTCCACCAGACAGTACGTCTGCTGACGATTCCATCATCGGAACGACGTGCCCGGTCTGCGGCAAGGGAACGATAATAAAGGGCAAGACGGCTTATGGCTGCAGCAACTGGCGCAACGGATGCACATACCGCGTTGACTTCGATAAATAGCCCGACCGCCGGCACACAATAAAACAAGCAAAACATCCAAGACGTGAAAAGACCATACATTCCATTCACCGCTCTCTGCCTTCTCGTCATCATCGCCATGACCGTGACGGGATGCGGAGCAGACAAGAACCTCAAGAAGGGCGAGAAATATCTTGCCATCGGCGAGTATTACGACGCTGCCACACAGTTTAAGCAAGCCTACTCAAGGACTTCGCCTAAGGAACGCGAGCGCCGTGGACAGATTGCGCTCAAGATTGCATACTGCAACGAGCGCATCAATGCTTCGCAGAAGGCTATGGCTGCATACAGCAACGCCATCCGCTACAAGCAGGCGTCCACAATGGACCGCCTCGCCTACGCACGCCAGCTGCTTAGGAACGGATCGTACAAGCAGGCTGAGACTATGTTCAAGGAAGTGGTGGATTCGCTTTCGGCAGGTGCAGACCAGCAGACCGAGAAGAAGACACTCGGACGCTCGTCGGCTGCTTTGCCCGCAGCATTGTCGCACGACGCCGCTATGACGCTGGCACGCAACGGTCTGGTTTCGGCGCAGAACGCACCGACATGGAAGAAGGAAGGTTCGCGCTATACGGTCAAGCGCATGGACATATTCAATTCGCGCCGAGCCGACTACTCACCGGTGCTTGCCGGAGATCAGTATGACCAGCTCTACTTCACCTCCACCCGTAATGACGCGCAGGGCAACGAACTTAGCGGCATAACCGGAGCTAAGCCTGCCGACATCTTCGTGTCTGAAAAGGACGAGAAGGGACGCTGGCAGAAGCCTGAGGCTGTAACGGGAGGCGTAAACACTGACTATGACGAAGGAGCTTGCGCCATGTCGCCCGACCAAAGGACGATGTATCTGACGCAATGCGCCACCGATCCCACTTATCCCCGTTATGCGCAGATTGTGACTTCTTCGCGATCGGACGCAGCATGGGGAAAAGCCAACGAACTGAAGGTTACGGGCGATACGCTCTCAAGCTACGCCCATCCTGCCGTTTCGCCCGACGGACTATGGCTATACTTTACGTCGGACATGCCGGGAGGTATGGGAGGATTGGATATATGGAGAGCACGTATCACAGCAGCAGGACTGGGTGGTGTGGAGAATCTTGGTGCGCCCATCAACACACCGGGCAACGAGATGTTCCCCACATTCCGTCCCAACGGCGACCTCTATTTCTCAAGTGACGGCCATCCCGGCATGGGAGGACTCGACATCTTCATCGCCTCCGTAGGCAAGGACGGCAAGTACCACGTGGAGCATCCAGGATATCCGCTCAATTCGCAAGGCGACGACTTCGGCATGACGTTCGAGGGAGTTCACAACCGTGGCTTCTTCTCTTCTAACCGTAACGACGGACGTGGATGGGACCATATCTACAGCTTTGAGAACCCGGAGATAATACAGAGCGTGAAGGGATGGGTGTATGAGCAGGACGGCTACGAACTGCCCGCAGCTCTCGTTTACGTTGTCGGATCAGACGGCACCAACAAGAAAATAAGCGTAAAGGGTGACGGTTCGTTCGACTATGTACTGACACCGGGCGTCGACTATATTCTGCTCGGAACCTGCAAGGGATTCCTCAACCATAAGGAGGAGATAAGAGTGGAGAAGTCGGACAAGTCGGAAGAACACGTACTGCAGTTCCCGCTTGCCTCGATAACAGCTCCTGTGCTCATCGACAACATCTTCTACGACTTCGATAAGGCTACGCTCCGTCCCGAATCCACTGTGGCTTTGGACGAGCTGGTGAAACTGCTGAACGAGAACCCCAACGTCACAATAGAGTTGTCGGCACACTGCGACTACAAGGGATCTGCACAATACAACAAGCTGCTCTCACAGCGTCGTGCCGAAGCGGTGGTGGAATATCTCACGGCAAAGGGCATTTCGCGTGACCGCCTCTCGCCTGTCGGCTACGGTAAGGAGAAGCCGAAGACCATAAAGAAGAAGCTAACCGAGAAATATCCTTGGTTGAAGGAGAACGACGTGCTGTCGGAGGAATTTATCCTTAAGCTCGACAAGGACAAGCAGGAGGTCTGCAACCAGCTGAACCGCCGCACCGAGTTTATCGTCCTCCGAACCACCTACGGAATGTTCGACAAGGACGGCAAGCTGAAGGAGAAACCGAAGTCAGCGACCAAGAAGAATGATGACGGCTTCGACGACTTCGATGACAGCAAGAAGGAAGAAAAGGAAGACTTCGATTTCTTTATCGAGTAGAGTATTTCATTATTCTTCAGCCTTCACTTTATCGCTGCTGAAGGCATATATCTATACACAAGGACATGTTCTGCATTGATGCAGAGTATGTCCTTGTTTTTTTATGTTCCGTTTTTTTATTAGTTTATACAGTTGCCGAGAGACATAAGGCAAACATTAAAAAACTTGTAGCAATAAGTGCCATCCATTCATTCGTTTTCATAACTTCTATGGTTTTATGTTTTTTTCTTGATGCAAAATTAGCAAGATGGAATGAAAACGTAATGGTAAGATTCCCTAATGGTTGATAGGAAATTCCCTATTTCGTTTACGCCTAAAAACAAAACAGGAGCTACGAGTTTGGCATTGCGCCTTGCTCGTAACTCCTGTTTTTTTTATTTATCCCTGACTAAGGAATACGTCCTTTCGGCTTAATAGCCGAAGATTTCTTCTGTTGATACTCGCTTGATGGTTCCGAGTTTCTCGAGAGCCTTCATGTCGAGGTTCTTCTCATCACCGAGGATGATGTAGCGCCAAGTCTTGCCGGCGAAGTTGTTCTTCTCGAAGTTCACCACATCCTTCAAAGTGAGGTTGGGCAGTGCATCGTAGATGTTGCGGCGGATGTCATAATTGATGCCGCGCTCCATGTTGCTGAGGTAAGAGAAGATGATGCCTGTCTTGGTGATTCGCTCAGAAGCGATGCGCTTGCTGGTGGCCTGCTTAGCCAGCTCGAAAGCCTGCTCAGACTGCGGGAGGGTGTCGATGATGTCGTTGAACACGCGGATGCAGTCGCTCATCTTGTCGTTCTGAGAGATGATGTAAGTCATGGCGTAGTCGGTGTCGCGCTGGCGATTCGGTGTAGAATAGTCAGCATAAGCGCTGTATGCCAGTCCGCGGCTCTCGCGAAGCTCCTGGAATACCACACCGTTCATGCCACCACCGAAGTACTCGTTGAAGACAGTGATGACGGGCTGCTCAGCCGGATTCCATTTCTTACCGTCATTGCTATACTGCATCATATAGATGTTCTTGGCATCATACGGAGCCAGGAGCACCTCTGTCTGAGGAGTCTGCTGCTTGGTGTAATACTTGGCGGCAGGTGCGTCCTGCAGTTTCTTAGCCACAGCATGACCCTTGTCGATAGTGGCGATAAGCTGCTTCAGCTCCATCGGACCATAATAGATGACACTGTGCTTATAGTTCTTCAGAGAAGCGATGAGGTCAACAAGCTGCTGCGGATCCTTCTGCTCCAGCTCTGTGCTGCTGGGCACGTTGCGGAAAGCGTTGTACGGTCCGTACATACCGTAGGTCTGAAGAGCCTGGAAGTTGGTCTTCTGGTCAAGCTTGTTGTCCTTGCGCGACTTCAGCGTTGTGCTCACGAAGCGGTCGTAAGCCTCACGGTCAGCCTTGGCGTGGTTGATGACGTTCTCCATGAGAGCCATTGCCTCCTTCATGTTCTCGCCCAGACCGCTGAGTAAGATATACATCTTGGAGTTGCTTACAGAGATGCCGTAGTTGCAGCCCAACTCATAGAAGCGCTCCTTCACCTCCTTGGCAGACATCTTGTCTGTGCCGAGCAGGTCGAAGTATTCCTGTGCGTAAGGCAACCACTTGTTGCTCTCCTCACCGAACTCGAAGCGATAATAGAGGTCGAACAGTTCGTTCTGCTTGTTCTGGATATAGTAAACCGGCAGTTTACGCTTGGTCTGTGCACGCTGGAAGTCCTTGTCGTAGTCGAGGAAGCGTGGCTGTATAGGCGTAACCTCCGACTCGGTTATCTCCTTCACGAATGCGCTCTGGAGGTTGCGGTTAGAGGGGATGGGAGTAATCTGCGGCTTATCAATCTTCTTCTGCGTCGTGTCCTCACCCATGCGCTTGTAAACGATAGCATAACCGTCCGTGAAGTGCTTGTTCATGAAGTCGACAATCTGCTGCTTGGTCATGGCGTTGATGCGGTCGAACTTCTCCACCTCTGTCTGCCATGGACGTCCGTTGACGAATGTCTGGACGAAGGCGTTGGCACGGCTGCTGTTGCTGTCAAGCGAACGGAGGAAGTTGAGCTTGAGGTTGTTCTTCACCGAGCTGAGGAGCTTTTCGCTGAAGTCGCCACGCTTAAGCTTGTTGATTTCGGCGAGGAGGATGTCCTTCACAGCCTCAAGAGTCTGACCCTCATTGGGCTGACCCACCATCACAAACTGCGAATAGTCGCGCATATCAATGCATCCAGCACCTGCTCCGAGGCAGAGCATAGGCTGATTGACGTCGAGGTCGAGCAGACCGGCTGTGCCGTTGTTGAGCATATAAGTGATAACGTTGAGCGTGTCGTTCTGCAATGAAGCAGCACCGTCCATCTTCCATCCCAGCATCACCTGCTCAGCCTCCTTGCCCACAACCGTGGTGTCCGTAGGAGCTGTCAGCGTGCGAACCGGTGCAAACTCAGGATATGTGACCTTGCGGCTCGGACGCCAAGCGCCGAAGTAGCGGTCGATGGTGGCTACCACCTGCTCTGGGTCGAAGTCGCCCGCCATACAGATAGCCACATTGTTGGGCACGTAGTACTGGCGGAAGTAGTTCTTTATGTTCGTGATTGACGGATTCTTAAGATGCTCCTGCGTACCGATGGTGGTCTGTGTGCCGTACGGGTGTGTGGGGAAGAGCTTTGTTCCGAGAGCGTTCCACACCTTGTCGCCGTCGTTAGAGAGGTGGATGTTATACTCCTCATACACAGCCTCAAGCTCTGTATGGAAACCGCGGATAACCATATTCTGGAAGCGGTCAGCCTGGATGCGTGCCCAGTTGTCCACCTCGTTGGCGGGGATGTCCTCCACGTAGCACGTCACGTCGTTGCTGGTGTAGGCGTTGGTGCCGTTGGCTCCGATGCTCGCCATCAGCTTGTCATACTCGTTGGGGATGAAGTACTGTGCTGCAATCTGCGACACCGAGTCAATCTCATGATAGAGACGCTTGCGCTCTGTCGGGTCTGTCACGGTGCGATAATGCTCGTAACGGCGCTCTATGTCATCAAGGTAAGGCTTCTCCTTGGCTGCGTCCGTCGTACCGAAAACATTCGTTCCCTTAAACATCAGGTGCTCAAGGTAATGTGCAAGACCCGTTGTCTCGGCAGGGTCGTTGCGCGAACCGGTGCGCACGGCGATGTAAGTCTGGATGCGCGGCTGCTCCTTGTTGACAGACAGATAAATCTTCAGTCCGTTCGGCAGAGTATAGATGCGTGTCTGCATCGGGTCGCCCTTCACGGTCTCGTAGTCGTAGGCAGAAGCCTGACCACAGAATCCTAATGATAGGATTGAGGCAAGAATAATAGATTTGAATTTCATCTTTTAAATGTTATTTAATAGACTGTTTATTACATCTTTATATATTACATATACAGTTTCTGGTTCTCGAAGTCCACTTCCTTGTCCAGCTGGTCGTTGAAGTTTCGGAATACCTCTTCCTCCACGTCGCCCAGGCGATATTCCTTGGCAGCGTCCTTCTTTATTTCGGCTATCCATGCGCGGCGTGCCGTGATGTAGTCGCTCTTGACGCGTTCCACATTCTCCTCAGTAAGCGACGTGAATCCGTAATAGTCCAGAATCATGCGATACGACCATGCCCAACGATATTCGGAGTAATTGGAGTTTATCTCCTCAAATCGTTCGATGAGGTCGTGCGTGGTTTCTATTTCACCGGAGATGATGTCGTCGATGATGCGCTGCTCTTCCGACACGGGCAGGAGCAGTCCGGAGATGTCTGTCCACGGACCTGTGCCTACGCTGGTGGTTGGCTCCACGGGGGCGTGGCGCTTGAGCACGGCTCCCATGTAGATACGCAGGGCGATGTCGTAATACTTGATGCCCTTTCTTAGCGACGAGTTCTTGATGACATACTCATGATAATTGTATGTAGAGACGTCCTCGCCGGATGCGTCACGCAGGTCTTCCAGAATCTTCTTTCCGCGCAGAATCTCGCCCACGGTGAACGGCGACAGCCAGTCGAAGTTGACGACGCTCTTGCGTGCTCCTGCCGGACGCTTGTCACGCTTGGGCCACTTGCGTATGTCGCGATAGAGTCCCACGGTGGTGAGGTTGCGGCCCGGCACCAGATACATCACGTCGTTGTAGGCGATGAGGTATGAGAACGGCAGGGAGCGCGTGTCGGGATGATACATCAGCTTGCCGAAGCAAACCGAGAACGCGCCGATGTGAGCCGGCATGAGTATATAGGCACCGCTGGCCGTCTTCGATCCTCGCTCAAGCGTACCGTAGTGCATCGGTCCCATCTTGTAAGCGTGGTTGGAGAAGTTGGTGGCAGAACCCGCATTGTAGAACGAGAACTGTCCGCCGATAAGCAGCGAGCTCTTGTGGTGGGATGCCGTGAACGGACCGCAGAAAGCGGCACACGCCTCACCGTTCGACATATACGAATTGGCGAAGAACACGCTGCTTGCCGCCGTGAAGCCATTGCTCAGCTGGCAAGCCTCACCCACGTAGCAGTCTTGCATCTTCACGCTGTTGATGATGGACGATCCGTCGCTGATGATCGAGTTCTCACAAATGACACCCGTGCCTATATACACCGAGGCGTCACGGTTGCTCATCAGCGTGCAGTCGCTCAGACGCGCCGCTCCCGAAATCTCGCAGTCGTCATATATCACCGTATTGGTTATCTCCTTCGTATTGACAATCTTCACACGATTGCCGATGGTGGCTGTCTCCGGCGACGTGCGCTCTATCTCCTCACGCACGAGTCGGCGTATGGCGTCCTTGAGCGGTCGGTTCTGGAAGTGCTTCACCATAAGGGCTGCCACCTGACTGGTCAGACCCCGGAAGAGAATCAGATTGCCGTCGCCCACCTCGTTGAGGACAGAGATGAGGTTGCCCTCTCCGTACGTGGCGCCGTCTGTGGTTTCCATGGTACATACATTGGTGATGATGCAGTCGTCACCGATGACATAATTATTTATAAATCCCGATATGTTCTCTATAAGGCAGTTGTTGCCGATGGTAACGTTTCGCAGCGTGGCGTTGTTGATGCCCGAGTGTTTCATGAATCCGCGGCTCACCTCCACGTTGTTCGTGAACGTTCCGAGGCGTATGTCGCCATAGAACATCACACGATGGAAGAAGTCGGGCATGAAGTCTTCACTCACTTCTATGCGCATCCAGTCTTCAGCCCAACATCCGTTGGCTTGAAGGGCTGTGATTTCGGGTTCGGTTAAGTTTCTGTATGCCATATATAAACGATTTTGGTTCGTCTTACTCGTCTTCCACTACATCGTAAAGGAAGTCGTTGTAGGGATATTTCTGTACGTGCAGCTCGCGCACTTTCCTGTAGATCACCTCACGGAACTCGTCGATGTTCTGCTTCTCCTTCGCAGAGATGAAGAGGCACTCGTCGTGCAGCTTGGCCATCCACGTGCGGCGCAGCTCGTCGAGGGTGATGTTTTCCTTGGTTGCAGGAGTGAGGTCGTCATCCTCCTTCTCTGTCCACGTATAGTTGTCTATCTTGTTGAAGACTATCATTGACGGCTTGTCGGCACATCCGAGGTCCTTGAGCGTGTTCTCCACTACGTTTATCTGTTCCTCGAAGTCGGGGTGCGATATGTCGACGACGTGAAGCAGGAGGTCTGCCTCGCGCACCTCGTCCAGCGTAGACTTAAACGAGTCCACCAGGTCTGTGGGCAACTTGCGGATGAAGCCTACGGTGTCGGCAAGGAGGAACGGCAGATTCTCCACCACCACCTTTCTGACCGTGGTGTCCAGCGTGGCGAAGAGCTTGTTCTCGGCGAACACCTCACTCTTCGAGAGGAGGTTCATGATGGTAGACTTGCCCACGTTGGTGTATCCCACGAGTGCCACACGAATGAGGCGACCGCGGTTCTTGCGCTGCGTGGTCTTCTGCTTGTCAATCTCAAGGAGGCGCTGCTTGAGCAGCGTGATGCGGTTGAGGATGATACGGCGGTCCATCTCAAGCTGGGTCTCACCAGGTCCGCGCAGACCCACACTACCCTTTCCGCCACCCGAACCGGAGCCGCCGCCCTGACGCTCGAGGTGAGTCCAGAGGCGCTGCAGTCGGGGCAGCATATAGCGATATTGCGCCAGCTCCACCTGCGTTTTGGCTGCCGCTGTCTGAGCACGCATGGCGAAGATGTCGAGGATGAGCGAGGTGCGGTCCAATATCTTCACGCCCAGCACCTTCTCTATGTTTCGTATCTGCTTGGCAGAAAGCTCGTCGTCGAAGATAACCATACCCACGGGGCGTTCGGCGTCTTCCTCGTCAGCGATGTACTGACGAATCTCCTCCAGCTTTCCTGAACCTACGTATGTAACCTGGCTCGGGCCTCCGACGCGTTGCGTGAATCTCTTGACCGTCACCGCTCCCGCCGTATCAGCGAGAAACTCCAGCTCGTCCAGATATTCCTTCGTCTTTTCCTCGTCCTGCTCCTTCGTGATGAGTCCGACGAGAATGGCGGTCTCCGCCTTAACTTCTGATATTACAAATTCTTTCATCAAAAAAAATCAAATACTTTTATTCAGATTACAAATTTACACATTTTTGAGTTAAGAATATTGTTTTAGGTAGGTCTTTTTCTCTTTACATATATATAACGCTTTGTAAACGCACACAAAAATTACAAAGAATGTAAAAAAAAGAGTGAGTTTCGTTGAAAAGTTGTAATTTTGTCCTCTGTTTTTACTTAGATTTTGATTATCGTATCCAACGTACATATATGACATTACACATTAAGCCCACATTGTTGTTATGCACCCTCACCCTGATGCCGTCACTTGCCAGCGCACAATACGCATGGCAAGAAGAGGAACGTGAGGCGTCAAAGCCACACTTCGGCAGCGACATCACTTACACCGTAGAGGCGCAAGGATCCGCATCGAAGGGCAAGACTCCGCTTTGGCTGAACGCCAACAAGCACGGACTCAGCTCGCTGGAGGAAGCCAACGGATATATGAGGGCGAGCATACAGCGCTCCGTCGGAGCCGACTCAATAAGGCGATGGGCAGTGGGATATGGTGCCGACATCGTGGTGCCGGCTAATTACACCAGCCACTTCATCGTGCAGCAGGCTTACGCTGAGGTGAGATGGCTGCACGGCATGCTCAGCGTCGGAGCCAAGGAGCGTCCCATGGAGCTTAAGAACCAGACGCTGAGCAGCGGTTCGCAGACATTCGGAATAAACGCACGCCCCGTGCCGCAGGTAAGGCTGGCGCTGCCAGAATACTGGACCGTGCCGCTCACACGCGGCTGGCTACACCTCAAAGGACACATCGCCTACGGCATCATGACGGACAACTCGTGGCAGCATCAGTTCACCAACCGTCAGTCGAGTTATGCCGATAACGTGCTATATCACTCGAAGGCAGGATACCTCAAAATCGGAAACGAATACTCGTTCTTCCCCATCAGCATAGAGATGGGACTGGAGATGGCAGCTCAGTTCGGCGGACAGCCATACACAAAGTGGGACGGCGAGATGAAGCGCATCAATACCGGATCATCTCTGAAAGACTTCTTCAACGTGCTTATTCCGGGTGGCTCGGACGAGACGGACGGACTCTACACCAACAAGGAGGGCAACCAGCTCGGTTCGTGGCTTATGCGCATCAACTATGACACGGAGGAATGGCGTGCGTCGGTGTATGCCGACCACTTCTTCGAAGACCACAGCCAGATGTTCTTCCTCGACTATAACGGATATGGCGAGGGCAAGGATTGGAACAACTGGAAGCACAACCGCTACTTCCTTTACGACATGAAGGACATCATGCTCGGAGCGGAGGTGAACATCAAGTACGGCACGTGGCTGAGAAACATCGTCTTCGAATATCTCTACACAAAATACCAAAGCGGTCCGTACAACCACGACCGCACGCAGAACATCAGCGACCATATAGCTGGCATTGACGACTATTACAATCACTCCACCTATACCGGGTGGCAACACTGGGGACAGGTGATCGGTAACCCGCTCTATCGCTCCCCCATCTACAACACCGACGGACTGATACGCGTGGAGAATAACCGCTTCGTGGCGTTCCATCTCGGAGTGGACGGAGCACCGACAGAACGTCTTGCCTACCGCGTCCTCGCCACATACCAGTCAGGACTCGGCACGTACGAAAATCCCTTCACAAAGCCTCATCATAATGTCAGCTTCCTCACCGAAGCCACATACCACCTCAACAACGGATGGGACGTACGAGCAGCATACGCCATGGACTTCGGATCCAACCTGATGCTCGGACATAACGCAGGAGGACAGATAACGGTAAGAAAGACAGGAATCCTTACAAAGCAAAAGAAAAGATATTAATTTTTAGTGATGACAATACGAAATAACAAACTGGCAGCCATCGCCGCAATACTGACAACAGCCCTGACCCTTGCTTCGTGCGAACTGGAGACAAGCGACAACGGAAAGTTCGACGGCTTCTGGCATCTCGAACGCGTAGACACGCTCGCCACCGGAGGAAGCCTCAACCTTCAGCAGAAGCGAATCTTCTGGGGAGTGCAGGCGAAGCTCATCAGCGCACGCGACATCGACAAGGACCAGAACCACGGCTATTATCTCCGCTTCCGACAGACCGCGGACAGCATCATCACCCACACGCCCTATAAAGACAACTGGCACCAGGACAAGGGTGAAGACGGCGGCGACCTTCCCATCGTCGACCCTGCCCTGCTCGCCCCATACGGCATCAACAACCTGGAAGAACCATTCCTCAAGGAACGACTCAACGGCAGCTCAATGGTGCTGAAGTCAAAGACCCTAAGGCTTTACTTCAAGAGATTCTGAAATTATGTCTAAACGAATAAGGGGACTTGCTGACTAATCAGATTGATTGTCAGCAAGTCCCCCTTTTCTTTAATATCTTACCATGCTCTTATTAAGAGTATTCCTCAATTTCCTCCTTGGCAATACCTGTGGCTTTCGATATGTCTTCTATAGACATTCCCATACGCAACAAGTTGCGTGCCACCTCCTTACGGCCTTCTGCCCTGCCTTCCTCCATGCTTCTTTTGTTGGAGTCGACAAACAGCAGACGTTCGGCACCAAGCTTGTCCCAAAAGTCATCGTATGCAAGGAGTTCGTCTTTTGTCATAGCTGATTCTTCCACAGCCTTTAGGGCTTTGGAGGTCTCGGGATTGTCAAGCAGTTCTTGCGGCACTTCCTTTGTATGCTCATCTATCTCCGTCAGGAATCTGAGCCAAAGCACAGCCATCTTCTTTTCCATGACGGAGTGTGCCTGGAATTTTGGAAGCTCCACGAATGTGAAGTGCAGTCCGTTTATAATCTCGTCGCTATGCAGCTCGTGCACAACATTATAGTTATGTATAAACTCATCCGGATATTCCTTCATGAAAGTCTCGTTGACAAGGTTGAGCGAGTATACAGGTTGCAGAAACTCATACTTGCGCTTCTTGTCTAACTGGCGCACGAAAGCCTTGGAAGCATTAAAGAGCACGCGCTGCTTGAATGCTTCAGTCCACAGCATCTGCATCTCCACAATAAACTGTCTGTTCTTCACGTCACGACACCTCACATCCACAATGCTGTTCTTGCCCACGTAAGTGTCGGGCACAAGTTCGGGCGACAGATACTCCACGCTCTCTATCTGCTCGTCATCTGCCAATGGCAGCAGGGCATTAAGCAAGCTGATGAGCAAGTCCTTATGCTCACCGAATATCTTCTTGAATGTAAGGTCGGCTTTGGGGTCAAGATATCTCATGAGTGGAATTGTGTTAACGGTTTGACAATATTAATATGTAGCAAATTTACAAATAATAATCGAGATATGCAGTCTGATAAGCCGAAAATCTTTTTTTGACAGGTAGACTCTTCAGACAAGAAGACAGGCTTTTTTGACAGGAAGACAGGAAGACATGATGTTAGGGTGCGCAAATCATCAGACAAATCCGTAATCATTTAAAACATCAATCTGATGTAAATTCTGAGCTAACAAGACAAACATAGGAGGCTATGGCGTCCCGCCGTAGCCACGCACCCACTTGACAAAAAAAATAGACATGATGCTAAGGGTGCTTACAAGATATTGCAGTCCAAATTAGTTGCCCCAAAAAATGTCATCAAAATTTTCATAGGTGGAGATTTTATTTTTCTACAAATCTTGCTATCCTTACACTAACTTCGTACAATAAATATAATGGTATGGTCACCAGTACTAAAGTCATCAGATCTGGTGGCGTTATAATTGCAGCAACAAGCATTATGATTATCAATGCATGCTTCCTATATTTCGCCAATAGTTGAGAGGATATAAAACCTAATTTGGCTAAAAAGAACATTATTACTGGCAGCTGAAACACAATCCCCATAATGAATGTCAAGGTCGTAAAGGTTTCTATGTAAGAGTCTAATGTGATAGTACTACGAATATTCTCTGAAACACTATAGGTACCTAAGAAGCGAAACGAGACGGGAAACAGTATGTAATAACTCATCAGCACACCAACAACGAATAACAGATATATTATCATTGCAACAGTTATTGAGTGTTTTCTTTCATTTTCATAAAGAGCTGGTGACACAAACCTAAAAAGTTCGTATAATATATAAGGTGATGCACCTAACAATCCCAAATACACAGAAGTTGTAATATGGGTCATGAACTGGCTTGACAAATCCGTAGCTATCAAATCTACATGAAATTCCTCGAAATGGAATTGTATACCAAATGACGAAATGATTTTTTCAATAAATTGATAGGTAGTAAAATCATACTCACTTGGTGCCAACAACATTTTCCATGTTGTTTCTTTACAAAGAAATACAATTACGGAGAGCGTTCCTGCAACAGCAATAATGCGAAATAACATTCGACGAAGCACTTCCAAGTGTCCGCCGAATGTCATTAAGTTAGAATCGTTTTCTTTAGTCATTCTTCAATTCATCTTTTGATGGATTTTCTTCTGACTCATTTTTGTCTATTTCCTCATTGGGATTTTCACCGGTTTCCTTGGCGTCGTTGACTCCTTTCTTGAATTCACGGACACCTTCTCCTAAGCCTCGCATCATTTCAGGCAGTTTCTTACCGCCAAACAAGAGTAAGGCAATGCCACTAATAAGCAACAACTCTGTAGTACCGATGAACAGTAACTGCGTTATAAATAATAGATGTGTCATTTTGTTATTCAGTTACAAGGATAATCTCACATGTATCGAAGTTTATCTCCCAACTGCCATTATCACCACTTTCCCAATGGTATTTCTGGGCCATGCTGTCCCACCATTGTTGGAAACGTGTTCCAGTTTCGCCGAGATCCTTCACAAGTTTTTCGTAAAGATCCGTATTGTCAACTGTTACTACTCGTGCAAGCTCATTGAGACCATTACGGCGTTCGAAAAGCTGCTGTATCTCTTTTTTCTCTTCGACAGTTACCTGTCCTACTTTTTTTCTTGTTACCATTCTTCTTTTACATCAAAAGGGTCTAAATAATCAATTTCCTTAATATCTTCACTACCAGACATAAACTTGCCATGTTTTCGTATGTCTATCAGAAGTTTACGACTTGCATTACGCTCTAAATGAGCCACTACACATTGTTCATGGCTCGGTGTGTTTACTTCGAGCGTAGTTTTTCGGTTCATCCAAATGCAACGCTTACATTGCCACGCGTCGCATCTGCGACACAAAGGAGCATGGTCGAGTCGATAAAGCTGACTATTCTTGATTTCGAGTCCGTTTACCATATCACCTATAGTATAGCCATCAGCTGAAAGATAGAACGCAGGACAGACATAAAATTTACCATCGGGCGCAAGCGTAACAGACGTATCACCAGCTCCACAGTTGTTCATCTTCTCAAGCATAATGCGGTCTGTTAGCAAATTCAACTGTGGCGATTTGCCAGATACATAAATCTGTTCAACACGTTCTGCCAAATTCGATAGCAGTGACTTGTAAGCCATAAAATCATCCTCGGTGAATGTCTCGATATCAGTTATCACGATATTAAGGCGTGTTACCTTATCAAGTATTTCTCCTATAATCTTATACTCATTAAACAGACTTACTTTGTCTGTACGTATCAAGTATGCCACCTCTTCCTTAAAGACATAATCTTTTGATGCAATCAATGAATCGAACACCACGACATCCGCATTATCAGACATTTCTGCTGGGTAGATGTCGGTATGGTCAATAGAATCTATTGCTGCCAGATACTCTTTAGGCAATTTATAGTTAGGGTATACGAACTGTATATTTAGATTCTCCTTCATTGCGTAGCATATACCATCCTTAAGAGTCTGAAGAGGAATCAGCCTACGATCTGCCTTCTCGTTCGTATAATGGCAGAATGACGTAGAAGTATCATCCAATAAAATCACAATGTACTGTATCATATCCGCTTAACATTTAGGACTTTCTGCTTTTTTTCTATTCTCGAAAGCTTCGCGTTCACCCTCTTTCTCGAGTTTACGATAGAGTTTGTTCCAATAGTAGTTATTGGCTCTAACGCGCGCTTTATGCATTTTACAGATAGCTGTGCTACGTTGATAGACTGTTGGTGTATCTGCAGCATCATAATTTTCGCCTTGACACCACGCACATCCGCTTGCCACCTCACAGTTTATACACTCATCTGTGGACTGTGTGCAGCGGTCGAGCGTAAGGAACGGACGCAGTCTGTTCTTGTCAATGCCATTATGCACATTACCTATTATCCATGCTTTCTTTGAGCGCAATGAATACTGGGCAAAGCGTGTGCATGGATAGAAATTTCCTTCTGCATCAACGGCAAGCATACGACCAGCGCCACACCAGTTTTGATTATCGTTTTGACAATCCATCGGTTTGCCCATCTGCTCAGTAAAGAACGAACACGCAAAGTCTGTGTAATATCCACCGTCAATGATAGCGTCTGCAAGTTCTGTCAGTTGTTGCTCGAATAGCTTATCGTCGCCTTCTTTCCATACGTCCTCAAACACACAGTTGATGTTCACCTCATGTATACCAAGGGAGTAGAGATGCAGCACGCTCTCCTTTATATATGGAATGTCTGCACTACTTATTGTAACCTTCGTTCCTGCACCAGGAAACTGCTTAAGCCAAAGCGGTATGTTCTTTACCACATCATCGTACGAACCTTTTTCTTCTTCAGGCTTTGGAACAATTCCTTTCTCCATTTCCGCAGTCTTCCAGATACGGTTAAGGTCGTGTTTGCGCTTTGTACCATCAATAGTGATGCCAATGGAAAGATGTTCATGATTCTTCTTAATGAAATGCTGCACCTTATCCGTAGCATAATTGATGCCATTTGTAGAAAATGAGAAACGGTATGAGTTGAACCAATGATGGTTTCGGCGGAACATTTCAACCTTAAGATAGTCGCAGATTTTATCAATTAGGTCAATCTCAAGGAATGGTTCACCACCAATAAAATCCCATATCACACTCTCTTCGCTCATATCAGACTCGTGGTCAAGGATATAGTCAATAGCCTGCTTTGCCACATCCCAAGTCATACGCTCTTTAGTATTCTTACCTACAAGATAACAATACTTACAGGCAAGTTGGCAGTCTTTGGTGACGATAAAGGTTATCGATTTGGCAACGCCATCTTCCCATTGCTTGTCTAAATCTTTAATTTTCATCGGTATGCTCCTTTCGAACACTTTACACTACATGTAGTTGTGCAAGCTCTTTTGCAGCCTCCCTTACATGTTGAAGAACATCCACTACCGCATTGCCCCGTACACGTACCAGTGCATGAAGTACATCCATTGTAACAATGTGCAGTACAATTTGAGCAACCATTTGAGCTACCCGATGCTGTTGTTGATTTTAAACATGATGTCTTGCAGCCAGAAAAGCAAGCACCTTTACAACTGCCATTACATGATGCTGGACTCCATGCAGCATTGCCCTTACAATTGTTTCTACAATTTGCAGTACAGGTACCATTGCAACTGCCACCTCCACTTGAAGATCCGCCACCATCATCATCCTCATCGTCATCCTTACTACAAGAAGATAATAGTGGGTTGGCTAAAACGACCGAGCCTATTATAGGAAGTACGGTATATAAAGATTTCTTGAAAAAATCTCTACGAGAATGCAAATCATCCTTATTCATACTAATTAATATTTAATATGACATTCCATAACAACTACCAGAACAAGAACCCATACAAGAATTTCTACATGTACCTTGGCAACTTCCTTGACACGCACCTTTACATGTGCTCATACAGGTCCTGTCACACCCATAGTAGCATGCTCTATAACAATCGCCTTCACAACTATAACGGCATCCCATCGGAGCTTTTTCTGCTGCATTTATAACAGCAGGGGCATTGGCAAGCACAATGGCTCCCAAGATAGGCAACGCACCCTTGGCTGCCTTCTTGAAGAACTCTCTTCTTGACTGGAGCTCTTCGTTCTTTTCATTCTTTTTCATAATGAATTGAATTTAAATTAAACAATATGCCTTTCGGCGTTATTTTAACTCTTTGATAAGATTTGTTGGTATATAAGCTGTAGCCACCAAACACAATCCAGTAATCTCCACAACCACACGTTGTTGTCCTGCAATACGGGCTACTTTTCCCGTTACTCCCTCAAACCCTCCACCTATCACTTTTACCAAATCACCGCTTTTATAATGGCATTGCTCTGGTGCCACTATTCTAACATGTTCACTGTCGGTACTCGTAGCTTTGATGAAATTAATCATTGCAGCAAAGGGTATAGTAAGAGGAGGGTGCTTGCCATTTTCTTCCAACGGCTTAGTCTTATCAAGATAAAATTTTAATATTGAAGGCTCATCGCCTTTTTTCTTGATAATGGCATTTGCAGCTTCTCTGGTGGTGTATACAAAAAAGAGATTGGGAAGAAGAGGCTGTAAAATTCGCTTCTTCTTCCCAATCTCTTTCTTTACGACATAATGCATAGGCATGTATGACTGCACATTGGCTGTAGATATGATATCGCAAGCTTTCTGAGTTCTGTTGTAAGTCACTCGCAATACGAACCATTCGTGATTTACCTTCTGTATATAGTCCGAGGACACCCCTGTTTGTAAGCTTTGAGCTTCGGGGAGGACATTGGAGGTAAGTCCAACGTGAGGAGATCCGCTTAGACCTCGTCTGGTATGCGCATTAATCAATGCGTTCATATCGTCTTTTATGTCTTGCATTAAATTAGCAATTTTTTGACACAAAAAAAGCGTGGAATCGTCCTGTTGTCCATTCCACGAGTCGAGGCTCTTGCATTGCCTATTGTTGTCGAACAGACAACGTTAGAGCCCACGCCGATATGATAATCAATGCCGTAAAGAGACCTATATAACACATTTGATTGCGCCCGACAGGGTACAATCTATGCTTACAAGGTCTCCACGGGATTTTGATATAATCACACCCGGGACATCTACCGTTGACCATATTCGAGACAACAATTATGAATTTGCAAGATTCGACTCGTCTCAAACACAGCGTCGATAAACGCCTTTAATATGTCTGAACTATTGTCCCACCCTACTCCGCTTTGTACTGTTCGGTCTATACAACGTCACTATACGCTGCACGGCGTGAGCTGTCTCTCTTTATATTAATGTAAGAACTCGTCTTACTCAAATATTATTCTCGAGACTTTATAGTTCGTATGCAAAGGTATATATTTTTTTCAAAAACCACAAACAAATATTATAAAATCTTTACGTTTTATATTTCTATTTTGTGCATGTTGACAAAATCCGTAATAGCAAAATAAATTCTGTATTCTTCATCGCGCACCCTAACATCATGTCTTCATGTCTTCTTGTCTAAAAACATGGCTTCTTGTCAAGACAATATGTGTATACTCTTTGTCTGAACGTGGGTGCGGGGCTACGGCGAGACGCCATAGCCTCCTAGGTTTGTCTTGTCTGCTCAATATCGTGACAAGTTTCATCCTATCAATTCAAAAATGATTAATTCATAATGCGCCTTGGCGCACAATTCCTAATTCAAAATTCATAATTCATAATTCGTCCGCCGTCCGCCATGTCCGCTATGCAAATATCGTACAAGCGGTAAAAAGGTGTTACAAAATAAAAATTGATTCTAGAGTTCCAGTTTGCTGTTTTTATGGTGTTTTGCTGTGCAAACAGCACCCAAGCTTAACGATAGCGCCACTTTTACACTACAATAGTGCCACTATTAGAGTGTAAAAGTGGCGCTATTGCATGATAAAAGTGGCACTATTGGAGTGTAAAAGTGGCGCTATTGCAGCACAAACAGGCTTCTTGCTGCTTCTTTTTTTTGCACACTCTCCTCACAAACTTTCTAATTCACTGTGTATAAACCGTTTATCCTTGCACGCTCAAAACTCAAGAATTTCGCACCAAAGATTTTGTTGTGCGCTGAGCGAGGAGTATTGAACGTTAGGAATGCAAATATTGTGTCGGCTTACTTGTCAAGCACTTCGTACACGGAGTTGTTGCTCTTGAATTCCGGCACGATTTCCTTCATCTTCTTTACAGTCGCCATGTCGTCGTAATGCTTGCTTATCTCGACGAGGTCTTCGATGTCGCGCTCCACGGCGTCGTAGTCGTACTGGCGCACCTTGGCAATGCGAATCTTGTCGTGGAAGGACGGCATGGTGGTCTCCTCCTTGTTGAGCACCTCCTCATATAGCTTCTCTCCGGCACGCAGACCCGTGTATTTTATCTCCACACCCGTGGCTCCACTCAGCTTTATCATGCGCTTCGCAAGGTCGGCAATCTTGACGGGATTGCCCATGTCGAAGACAAATATCTCGCCGCCGTTGCCCTTCGTGCCAGCCTCAAGCACCAGCTTGCAAGCCTCGGGAATGAGCATGAAGAAGCGTATGATGTTGGGGTCGGTGACCGTTACGGGACCGCCAGCCTTTATCTGACGCTTGAAGAGAGGGATGACCGAACCGTTGGAGCCGAGCACATTGCCGAAGCGGGTGGTGACAAACTGTGTGACGCCCTTTATCTTGCCCGTCTTGATGGCATGGTCGAGGCTCTGTACGTAAATCTCGCAGATACGCTTTGAGCACCCCATCACGTTGGTGGGGTTGACAGCCTTGTCAGTGGATATCATCACAAACTTCCGGACGCCGTACTTCACAGCCATGTCAGCAAGAATCTTCGTGCCGTAGACGTTGTTCTCGATGCTCTCGCTCGGATTGTTCTCCATCATCGGCACGTGCTTGTATGCGGCGGCATGGAACACGTAGTCAGGACGATAACGGTTGAAGATGTCCTCCATGCGTATTATTCCGCTTACGGAGGTGACTATTGTCTCAGCCTTTATCTCGGGGAAGTTCTTCGCCATCATGAGGCGGATGTCGTGCTGCGGCGTCTCGGCGCTGTCGATGAGCACCATCTCGCGCGGACCGAACTTGCATATCTGCTTCACTATCTCGCTGCCGATGCTGCCAGCCGAGCCTGTAACAAGGACGCACTTGCCACGGAGCGTGTCTGCCACGCTCTCCAAGTCGATTTTTATCTCGTCGCGCGGAAGAAGGTCTTCGATGCTCACCTCCTTGAGCTGCTGTGTCTGCGGCTGCGCCGGATTCCATTCGTTTGCCTTCGGGATGTATATATGTACGCCAGCCGAGAGCAGGTCGTCCTGCAGTTCCTTGTTGTTTCGGAACGAGTCGAGGGCTCCCTGCGCCACGAGCAGACATTCCACGTGATGCTTACGTATGACGTTCTTCAGATTGGAGTCGAGCGGATAGACGCTCAGTCCCATCAGCACACGATGCTTCACATGCTCCTCGTCGCTCACAAATCCGGCAAGCGACATCTTTAGCGTCTTGTCGTTACGCACCTGCTTGGCAAGTCCCATGCCGCCCTTCGTCACGCCGTAAATCAGCGTGGCACGGGCATTGAGCTTGTCAATGGACACGTCATACACCGTCTTCACCAGCACACGCACAGCCCACAGCAGAAGCGTGGACAGCAGGGAGGCGAGCATTATGTCGGCTCCTCCGACGTATACGGAGCGGAAATACGGTATCTGCATCATTCCGAAATGAGCCACGTATGACAACACAGCACCGGTAAGGACAGCATATCCTACTCGCTGCAGATCGACGAAAGAGGAATAGCGGAGGATGCCGTCATAGGTATGAAAGATCTTGAAGCCGATGGCGTGGAATAACACGAAGATGCTGTTGAAGGTAACCAGCTGCCATAAGACGTTCAGAGCCTCCACTCCACTGTTCATCTTCGTATAGACAAACATGTAAGAGAGGAACACTATCAGGCAATCCATCGTGAAGATACACCAATAAGGCAATGAGTTCTTACTGAAATACCAATTTATGAGTCTATTCGTAAAGTGCATTTTGTTTCTTTCTTTTATCTATAATGTCATTACCTTGCTATTCCGCTGAACGTGGCGAAGATAATGCGGAAGTATTCACCGACGGTGGGATGTGAGATATACCTCATATTGAGGGCTATCTTGGCGGGCATAATCTCCTCCACGTAGGCACGGTCAGGGTCTGCTGCGGCACCGAGAATGCAGTTTTCGTCAACATACTCGATGGACGCCCAGTCTGTCACTCCGGGACGGACGCTGAGCACACGACGCTGCTCCGGGGTGTAGAGGCGCGTATACTTCTCCACCTCAGGACGCGGACCCACAAGACTCATGTCGCCCTTAAGCACGTTCCAGAGCTGCGGGAGTTCGTCGAGCTTATACTTGCGGATGAACAGTCCTGTGCGAGTGATGCGGTTGTCGCGTTCGCCGACGGTGATGAGTCCCTTGCGGTCCGACCCCACTCGCATGGAGCGGAACTTATACAGACGGAAGGGCACGCCATTGCGACCCACACGCTCCTGCGAATAAAAGCCGCCGCCCTTGCTCTCGAGGCGTATCAGAACGTAAAGCACTATGAACAGGGGCGAAAGCGCTATCAAGCCCAGAAACGAAAACAGGATATCGAAGAATCTGGTCATACCCGTAATATTTACTTGCCCATTACCTTATTGTGTGCTTCCACTACGGTACGGATGACGAAGTCTGCCTGCTCGTATGTGAGCTGCGGATAGATAGGCAGCGAAATCTCGTGTGCGTAGTTGCGGTAAGCCTGCGGGTAGTCCTTGATGTCGTAGCCCATCTCGCGGAAAAGCGTAAGCATAGGCATCGGCACGAAGTGTACGTTTACTGCCACTTCTGACTTTGCTATCTCCTGAATGATTTCGTCACGCTGCTGCTCCGTCACGTCCTTTATGCGAAGGGCGTAGACGTGGTAAGAGCTTTCCTTGCCGGGAGTGATCGCAGGAGGAGTGAGCGCCCAGTCATACTGCTTCAGTGCGTCGTTATAACGTGTGAAGACACGCTTGCGCTCCTTGAGAAGACCCTCATACTTGCGTATCTGTGCCAGTCCGATGGCAGCATTTACGTCGGCAAGATTACACTTCATGCCCTGACCGATGATGTCGTAACGCCATCCTCCTGCCTTCGACTTCGTGAAGGCGTCCTTCGTCTGGCAGTTGAGAGAGAAGAGGCGCATGTCGGCATAGAGCTTGTCATTGTCGAAGGGTTCGGGCATGTTAAGGCAGATGATGCCGCCCTCAGCCGTCGTGACGTTCTTGACGGCGTGGAGAGAGAAGATGGCAATGTCGGTCTCTGAGCCTGAACGCTTGCCGTTGTAGTGTGCGCCGATGGAATGTGCAGAGTCGCTTACCACGATTATTCTGCCCAACTGACGCTGTACGTCGGACGTAGGAGAGAACATCGCCTTCACCTCCGGTTCTGACACAAGCGACATGATGGCATCATAGTCACAGGGGAAACCGGCTATATCAACGGGAAGAATGGCCTTAGTGCGCGGCGTGATGGCACGACGGATGGCTTCCACAGAGATGTTGAAGTCCTCACCGGAGTCTACCATTACCGGCTTTCCGCCAGCCCAAAGCACGGCAAGTGCTGTGGCAGAATAGGTGTATGCCGGCACGATGACCTCGTCACCGGGCTGCAGTCCGAGCCAACGGAGCACCAGAATGGCGCCCGACGTCCACGAGTTGACACCAAGAGCACGGCGTGCGCCCGAGAGCTTGCATACTTCTTCTTCGAGAGCCTTCACCTTCGGACCGGTTGTTATCCAGCCCGAACGCAGCGAGTCGGTCACTTCGTTTATTACATCATCATCAATATATGGGGGTGAGAACGGTATTTTCATAATTATTATCTATTTACGTTTACTGTCATTTTCTTGTTTGTCAACACCTTATACAAGCCTTTTATATAGCCGAAGCCATAACTCAAGTGGAGGTTGAGGAAGATGTATGGCATGTAAAAAGCCAAGGCAAAGCGCTTCTTTCGCAACGCTGTCTTGATGCCGAACATGAAGCCAAGAGCGAAATACAGCGCCATTACAGCCAGATAAATGTAGGCTATGATGGGCGAAACAAAGCTAAGCAACGCTCCCAGCACTATGCCTATGCAGAAAAGCAGGGGAAAGAACTGGCGCACGGTGGCTGGCGTTCCGAGCTTGCGGTTCACCAACGGCTTGAACAGTCCGTACTGCCAGTACATGCGACGCGTCTTTGCGATTGTGTCTCGCGCAGCATACTCAATGACGATGTCGGGGATAAGGAATATCTTTCCGCCGTTCTTGATTATGCGTCCGTTGAATTCGTCGTCCTGATTTCGCGTCAATTCGGGATCGAACATGCCAATCCTGTCGAATAAGTCGCGATGGAAACAGCCGAAAGGCACGGTGTCTACCTGCTTTATCTTGCTGGTGCCGATACGAAAATCAGAACCTCCTACGCCGAAAGAATGACAAAGACACTGGGCTATGGCAAGCGCCTTGGTGCTGTCGTTGGCAGGAAGCGTGTTGCACACGCCGCCCACATTGTCAGCCTTTAGCTCGTAAAGATAACGGACAAGGCGTGAGAAATAGTCCGCCGGGTACTTGCAATGTGCGTCTATGCGTATGACCACGTCGCCCGTAGCCTGGGCAATGCCGTTGTTGAGAGCATAGGGAACGGTTCGCTGGGGATTGTCTATGAGCTTGAAGAAGGGATGTGTCTTGGCATACTCTGTGATAAACTCACGTGTGCCGTCCTTGCTCATACCGTCAATCAGAAACACCTCCATACGGTCCTTGGGATAATCCTGTAGAGTGATGCTCTCAAGGAGTCCTTCTATGAAGCGGCGTTCCTGATAGATGGGACATACGACTGTTATCTTAGGATTGTTCATGATGTCTGTCATTATGATTAAAGACGTGCGTCGATGATGTCGCGCGACAATACGCCCTTAACGTCATACACCACGCTGTTCGCGGCACGAACGGCAGAGAAGTCGAGGTCGCGGAACTCGTTGTGGGCTACGGCGAGGATTACGGCGTCATACTTCTCGTCCGGAAGCTGCGTCTTTATGCTGATGCCATACTCATGATCCACCTTTTCGGCGTTAGCCCACGGGTCGTATACGTCGATGTTATGGGTGTATTCGCTAAGGGTGTGATAGATGTCCACCACCTTAGTGTTGCGGATATCCGGACAATTCTCCTTGAACGTGATGCCGAGAATGAGAATCTTGGCGTCCTTGACGAGGATGCCTTTCTTGTTCATACACTTGATAACCTGATTGGCAACATAGTCGCCCATGCCGTCATTAAGTCGACGTGCTGCAAACATCACACGAGGAAGAACGCCATACACCTGTGCTTTCTGGATGAGATAGTAAGGGTCAACGCTGATGCAGTGTCCGCCCACCAGACCCGGCTTGAGCTTGATGAAGTTCCATTTGGAAGCCGCTGCCTCAATGACGTCGTTGGTGTCGATGCCCATAGCATTGAATATCTTTGCCAGCTCGTTCATAAAGGCGATATTGACGTCGCGCTGCGAATTCTCTATTATCTTCGAAGCCTCAGCCACACGGATGCTCGGTGCCTTGTGTGTGCCGTTGACGAGTACCGAATTATAGACGCCATCCACGATGTCAGCCACTTCGGGTGTAGAACCAGAGGTCACCTTCTTTATCTTCTCCACGGTGTGAAGCTTGTCGCCCGGATTGATGCGCTCGGGGCTGTAGCCTGCGAAGAAGTCCTCGTTATACTTCAGTCCGCTCACACGCTCCACTACGGGCAGACACTCTTCCTCGGTAACACCGGGATAGACGGTCGACTCATACACGACGATGTCGCCCTTATTGATAACCTTACCCACTGTCTCGCTGGCACCCCAAAGTGGCTTGAGGTCAGGATGGTTGTTATTGTCAACGGGTGTTGGTACAGCAACAACGTAGAAGTTGCAGTCGCGTATATCGTCGAGGTTGGTGCTACAGACAAAGTTATGGTTATGTATAGCGTCGCCAAGCAATTCATCAGACACTTCCAGTGTGGAATCATGACCTTGCATAAGCTCGTCTACACGATGCTGGTTCATATCGAAACCAACAGTCGGATACTTTGTTGAGAAAAGACGCGCCAACGGCAATCCCACATATCCAAGTCCGATAACAGCAATTTTTATTTCCATTTACATTATATATTTAAAAATACATACAAAGTTAATATATTTATTTGAAACGCGTGGCTATTTGCCTGAAGAACAATTACGGCAGACACCACTAAGCTATTTCCTCGGCTATCGTACGGATTACCACCGACGGAAGAAATGCCTGTGCCGACTGTATGCAGTTGAGTTTCATAGGGACAAGGCGGTCCTGGCATTTATAGATGTCGAGGATTATCTCTGCAAGGCGGTTGACGTCGCGCGTGGGGAAGATGAAACCGTTCTTGTTGTCAGTTATGATGTTGGCATTGTCGTGCCAGTCGCTTGCAATAATAGGCAGACCAGCAGCGAATGCGTCTATAACCGTGCCAGCCAAACCCTCACCCGGATAGTATGTAGGGAAGAGCAAGGCGGTGTATTCTTTCAGCTTGAAGACGCTCTTATCGAACTCCACCCTGCCCCAATAAGCCACAGTTTCGGGCATCGAAGCCTTTACGGCATCAAACCAAGGACGGTCACAAGCCTCCACATTGCCGTACATGTCGAGTGTGGCAATGGTCTTGCCTGCCTTTTCGTTGGCAAGGCTCACAGCCTTTATGGCATCTTCTATGCCTTTCGTGGGGGTGATACGTGAGAAGATGCAGAAGCGCATCGGACGGAGATTATATCCGGAAAGCTCGTCAGAGGTGAGAATACGCAGGGGCTTGCAGTTGGGCATCACCACGACACGATGCAGCCCCAACCCGGCAAGCGAGTCTTTCATGTTCTTCGTTTCGGGATAAATCATGTGCAGACGCTTGGCGAAACACAGAAGCCAGCGGTTACGTCCGAGGAGTTCGGCAAGCCATCCTCCTATCACTACATAATGGATACGGCGTGAGAAGAGAAGATTGTAAATCACTACAAGGGGCAGAATCACCTTTATGCCGTTCTGGGCGGGAAGGATGATGACGTTACGGCTGCGTGCCACGCAACCGAACAACTGAAAAAGAAGACGCAGAACAACACTCTTGCCGCCGGCTGTGTCCACCCGCTTTATCTCCGACGCCCCGTACAACGACTCGAGTTCGTCGGCTACGATGCGCGTCTTGATGGTCTGACCGTTGTAGCTGTTGTTCTTCATATCGAAATTGCCAATGATGCTTATCTTTCTCATATTCGATTATATTTAGGTTAGTGGATATTATTTTCCGAGGAAATTCGACAGATGTTCGCGCAGGAGATAATATATCTTCATCATCACAAAGCGCGTGAACGACATGTGTGTCAGCGACACGGTGGAGAGATGCTGCTCTCTGGTCTTGCTCATCAGCTCGCTTACCATGACCATCTGCTTCAGCAGACTGCGGGTTTTCTTTGCTCCTACTGCATTGTGCTCATGCTGACGATAGAGCATAAGCGGCTCTGGTTCAGCCACCACAAAGCCCTTGTTCCACAGCACGGCGATGGCAAACCACGCATCGTGCATGACTATCTTTTCTGAATAAGGGAAGCAGACGTCCTTTGCCTTCTGATTGAGCATCATCGTACAGCCCGGCATATTGTTGTAGAAAAGATGATAATACTTGTCATTGAACACGGACATCGGATAATGACGGAACTTCCAGTACGACTCGGCGAAGACGTTTAGCTTCGCATCCACCAGCTTCAGATTGGTGCAGGCTATGACAGGACAGCCCTCATGCTCTGCCTCGCCTTCCTGCATGCGCTTCAACGTCAGCTCCACCTTGCGCGGAAGCCACACGTCGTCATGGTCGCAAAACATGTAATAGTCGGCTTCCACATTGCGCAGCATCCACATAAATCCCTCTTTAGCTCCGAGATTTCTGCCGCTTGGCATGACGATGATGCGACTGTCGCGCTCAGCCAGCTCATGTATAAGGGCTAAGGTGTTGTCAGTGGAGGCATCGTCACGGATGTATAGCCTCCAGTCGGTGTAAGTCTGGGCAAGCAGAGAACTGACCTGCTCCTCCAGATAGTTCATGCCGTTGTATGTAGAGAGTAATATTGCTAATTCCATTTTGTTTCGTTATTGTTTGTGTTTCTCCTGGATGGTGCTGATCATCGCCGTCTTCTTCTTACGCCAACGCGACTCCCTGATGAGATAGAAAGCTACGGGCAGCTGTCGTGCCAGGCGTGCCGGAAGAATCTTCTGAAGCAGCGTCGTGAGGCGTATCTGCATCCTGAGCAGACATGATTGGCTACTGTTTCGCTCATGTACGCTCTCGGCAAGGGCGTCTGCCAGCGATCGGTTGATGCCCTTACCTGTCATGCCCTGATTGTAAATGCGGAGCATGCCGTCATAAAGGGCGCTGTCCCACTTGTGTCCGGCTATACGTCGGACCGCATCATACATCTTGCTGTTGGCAAGGACATGACTGTCGACGTGTGCCTGTGAGTTTATCTTCTTCGATATGGACGATGTGGTGATGATGCGATAACCGTAGTCCTGCAAGGCTCCGTCGGCATAATCATAGCGCAGTCCGGCTGCTATGGCTGAGATGTTGAAGTCGGCGTCCTGCAAAGAAAGGAGTCTGTCGTCCCACGTGAGACGGTTGCGGCGCAGCGACTCGGTGCGATAGATGTTGTTCCAGACTATGAACGGAAGCCTACGACTTGCGAACATCTTGACGTCATCCTCTGCCACACGGTATCCGAAGTCGTAAGGATGCGGCGCGGTGACAAACTTCTCGTCCACATAAACGCCCGATGGGAAGACCATGAAGTCGAGGTCGGGGCGCTTGCTGAGCATCTCCACTCGCTGACGCAGACAGTATGGGGCTATGTAGTCGTCCGAATCGAACACGATGACAAACTCGCCACGCGCCATCTCCAAGCCTATGTTGCGGCAAGTCTGCGCACCCTTCGGCTGGCGGTCACGCCTTACCACTCGTATCCGACTGTCCTCCTCAGCATAATGATAAAGCAGCTGCAGCGTGTCTTCCTCCGAACCATCGTCAATGGCAAGCAGCTCCCAACCACAGAAATCATTGGCACGGATGCTGTTAATCATCGTTCTTACTTCGTCACGATGATTGAATACGGGCATTATTATGGTGAGAGGTATTCTGAGCGGTTCCATTATAGACTTTTAATTATTGCAAATTATATATTATAATATATAAACGCCCGACACAGTACAATATTGTATCGGGCGCTGTAATAATAACATTTTATTCGGCTTGAATCAGTGTTTACGAAGCAATTTGTTTCGTATAAGGGAGTTTACGTATTGGCGTTCGTTCTTACGCAGTCCTATGAAGTAAAGCAGCAGAACAAAGTAAGCATAAGCCACCACCACGCTCTGTATCGGTCCCGCCACCTGTTTCAGATAGAGCGTCGGGGCAAAGAGAAGCGTTATCAGCAGCACCGGTACGTACGACCCGCGCACAAGAGCCCATACATCGAACTTCGTGATGCGGATGATGATGAACGGACGCACAAGGAAAACCAGGAACGAGAAGGCTATGTAGACATAGAACAGATATTCCGGCGGCATGCCTCGACGCATCGCCAAGTATCCCACGACAATCGAACTTACAAGCAAGGTGTTGACAATGATCTGATAGAGCTTTATCTTTCCCGTGGCGAACACGAAGTCGTTGACGCCGGCGTTGATGGAGAATATCAGGATGTCCACGATGAGCAGATGGGTGAACGTGATGGCATACGGCGGCACTTCCTTCAGCCACAGACCGAATATCACTTCCGGCGCAAGGATGAAGGGAATGGAGACGAAGAACATCGAGAGGTAAGTGGCTTTGGAAGCCAGGCACACCAAGGACGTACAGCGGTCCAGATTGCCCGCAGCATAGTTCTTCACTATCTGAGGCGAGATGGGTTTCTGCGCATTGTTGGCAAATGTCTGAAGGATGGAACCGACGGAATTGGCGACGGCAAGTCCTGCGTTCATCGTGGTGCTGAAGAACATGTTGATGATGAGCGCACCGCCCTGCGCCTTGCCTATCGTGGCAATGGCACCGATGCCTATACCGATGGAGAAATTGAGCACGTCATAATACTTGCGCCACTCACGCACAAACACAAAGCGGGTGATGGCAGCAAACTGCCTACGGCAATAGGCGAAGAACACCAATGTGGGGAAGGCGGTCATGAATGCCATGACGTAGGTATAGATAATCAGCTTGTGCTCGAAATGGTCGATGAGCAGATAAGTGAAGAACAGCTTGAAAAGGCTCATCGCCACGTCCGTGGAGCAGAACACGAAGAAGCGCTCACGGGCTATGAGCAGTCCGTTATAGGGCACGCCGACGAACGACATGGCTGCTGCCACGATGGAGACATCAAAGACACGCAGCACAGTCTGCATGTCACCGTCATAGCTGACATGGTGCATGATATACCAATGTCCGGCGGGCAAGGCTATCGCCACGGTCAGCAAGGCAATGAGCACATGTATGACAAGATTGACATTAAACTGACGGCACACCTCCTCCTCGTCCTTCTTGCCAATGGCTATGGCAATGAAACGGTTGGACGTGGTCACCATAATGGTGTTGATGATGCTTATGAAGGTGATGATGCAGGCTATGACCGAATATAGTCCGTAGTCGCTTATACCCAAAGCTTGCAGACTGAAGCGTGTATAGAGCAGTCCGCTGATGGATATGATGGCGAGTCGGATGTAAAGGATGAGCGAGTTTACCGCTATTGATTTGTTTGTATTTTCCTGCATCTTCAAGTAGTTCTTATTTTTTATTCTGTCGTCAGATTACGCTTGTCCGTATCGTCATATACGTAATGCGAATAATAGAGCAAGGCGAGGACGTAAAACATAATAGTGTACGGATACATCTCGAAGAGAGACATAACCCAAAGACATGCCACAGCAAGCAGCAACAATTGCATGTTCTTTATCTTCAGATACGGGTGAATGGTCTTGAACACCTTGCTGCATACCATTATATATATGCTCAGCAATATCACGCCGCCATGTATAAGGATGGAGAGAATGAAGTTGTGAGGACCGATGGCGAAGGCTGTCATATTGGCTTTGAACCAGTCGGCATCGGCGAATCCCCAGCCCCAAATAGGCGACTCCTCTATTATCTTCAGGGCGCTTTCCCACATGTGTGTACGGTAAGTGAAGGTGAGGTCTTTCTTCAGTACGTCTTCCACGATGTATACTGCCAGCTCGTTGTTCTCAAGACCACGTCCGTTGAACACCACGAATATCTGGAAGAGCAGAAAGACTGCGAACAGTCCGCAAATGGCTGTCAGTCGCAACTTGGACGTCGGCAGCAGACAGCAGACAAGGAAAACGAGAATCATCGAGAGTGATGTCATCGAACCTACCATCGCCAACGACGCCACAATGACAATGGCAAGCACTATCATGTTGACGAGCCAGATGCGTGAATAACGCAGACACAGCAGATTGCTTGCCAACGCAGCCATCATTCGACATCCCATCTGATTGTAGTTATTGCCGAACAGATAGCCGGTCGCACCCTTATAGTCGTCCACAAGCCAAAGCAACGGATGCGTCACGAGGTGTACGAAGTTGATCCACACACAGACGGTGAAAGCTATGGTGAAGCACTTCAGCACCATCTCCATGCGATAACGATAATAACGCATGGTGAGCAACATAAACCAGATGAAGATGCTGTTGTAAATGGCATTGCGGATGTCGTTGACATTCACGACCGTCAAGCCTATGAGGATAAAGAAGTAGAGGAAATTAAGAAAGCCGTAACGCGACATCTCCTTCTCACGCGCCACCAAAGCCAGCATAAACAGAAAGCTGACAATATTGACAGCCAACACACCATACGAAAGCACGGGCATCTTGAGCTCAGACAGCGATATGGTGACATTCAACACAACGAAGAATATCATCACAAACGGCAGCAGCGTCATGTCATGCAGACTGACGCGAGTGGATATTTTGTCAAAATACAGTGGTATTCGCTTGAAAGTGAACAGCGACATTTATGGGTCTCCTTTTTAATAAATAAATGGGAAGGCAGTGACGCCTCCCCTATTTTTGATTATGCTTTTGTAAAGAGCTGCTTACGCGCAAGCCACAATGCCGTGACGAAAGTGGCAAGGAAGCACATACCGAAGATAAAGATGATGCGCTTCGGACCGGCGGGCTTCACGGGCACCGTGGCGCTCTCGATGGTGGTGAACGCCGGGGTCTTCTCCTGAAGCTTGGCACGCATGGCCTCCAGCTGGGTGCGCATGGCGCTGTAAGCGTTAAACTTCAGCTGCATCTCGTTCTCCAGCTCGTCACGCTTCGAGATGAACGACTGGAGCATGACGTCCTGGTTGGCGTCGCAATAGGCGCTATACTCACGCACGCAATACTCATACTCACGCTTCGACTGCTTGGCGAGCTTCTCGTAATGCTGCACGTCCACGCGTGCCTTGTTGGTGCGATATTTGGTGATGAAGGTCTGCAGATGGTCGCGCACCGAGTCAGCCATAGTGGCACAGATAAGCGGATCCTGGTCTTCCACCTTGATGGTTATCACCTCTGTCTTCTTGTCGACGTCGCAACTGATGTTTGCCTTTATGCGGTCGAGCAGCTCGCTGTCCTTCTTCGACATGCGGAAAGCGTTCATGCCCGCTCCCTTGCTGGGAGGACCGGGCAGGTCCTTTGAGGCGAAGAGCTTGCCGATGGAACGCGTCATCTTCTTTACCGGCGCCGTGATGGGGTTCTTCTTCTGAAGCTTCGACATGTAGTTATAGTAGTCGGTATTGACAAGACCGTCCACCGACTTCACGTTGATGCCGAGCAGTCCTATGACAAACTCGTTGGAGCTGACCACATCCGGATAGAGAAGCGGATAGATGGCGTCCTGCGTGGCACCGCCAAGGTTTACGCCGAACTGCGATGCCAGAGACGAGAGTCCGCCTGCCATGTTCTCACTGGTTGCCTCAGGAGCGAGCTTTACGCTACAGCGATAGTAGCGTGGCTGCGGAAAGATATACAGGCACGACAGCACAAACACTATCGGCAGCACGATGAAGAACACCTTCTTCTTCGTCTTCAGCAATTTCCACACTTCCGTGAGGTCTATAACGTCTTTCTTTTGTTCGTTCATTGTTGTAAGAATATATCCGTGATTAAGTTTCTGGATTACTTCATTATATTAGAGATAGTGGCTATCATCGCTGCGATTGACGACATGCTTGATCCCATGCTCATCATCTCTGCCGTCGACATCTTACGCTTCAGCTTGGCAGGAACGACAATCTCGCAACCCGGCTGCACCTTGGCGCCATGACCGACCTTAGCCACCTTGCCGTTCATATATATAATGTATGCACGGCGCTTGACGGCATCGGCGGCGTAACCACCAGCCTGGTCGATGTAATAACCGGCACGCTTGCCCTTCTCGTATGCCACGGTGTTGGAGTACATCACTGCACCGTTAATCTTCACCGTACCGTTATACTGCGGCACGATAAGGCGGTCGCCGTCACGAAGCACCACGTCGGCATCCGATCCAGGCCTCTTCATAGCCTCCTCAAGGTCCACACCGACGGGATATTCGTCAGGCACCTGGAACTTCTTGATGTTGGCGTTGGCTGCTCCCTGAGCCGTTGACTGCACGGCGCTGGCGTTATTGGATGAAGCGGCAAGCGTCAGAAGATTCTTCTGCTGCTCCTCCTGCTGCATCTTCAGCACAGCCTCCATACGTGCCTTCTCTGCCTCGTTGGCCTTACGCATCAGACGCGCACCCTTGATGTAGGCGAGGCCGTTTGATCCGCCTGACATGCGGAAGAGGTCGCTGAGGCGTGTGTTGTTGCGCTCAAGAGCGTATGTTCCGGCGTAAAGCACCTCGCCTTCCACCGTCACGTTCTGCTGCTCGGTGTAGCCGGGCGAACGCATCACATAGACCTCATCGAAGGGCATAAGCGTGAAGCTGCGGTCGCCGTCAATGGCGAAGTTCTCCTTTAGAGCCATATTGAACGTACGTGCGATGACGCTGTCGGGACGCACAGCATTCGCATCGCTCACACGGCGGCTGATGCTGACATTGGAAAGCGAAGCCTTGTCGGTCAGACCACCAGCCTGTATGATAAAGTCCTCAACGGTCTCGTTGTCGGCATACTTATACACACCGGGGAACTGCACCTCGCCGCGTATGGTGATGGTGCGCTCCGTCATGCGCTCCGTCTTCGTGGCTACGAAGAGCACGTCGTTCTCCTTCAGCGGAATGTCAGCCACCTTGCCGCTCATGATGCCTTCCACGTCCACGCTGATAACCTCCAGTGTGCGGTCCGGCTTCATGCGGTGCATAACGGCACGCGAGGTGATGGCCTCTTCCGTCACGCCGTCAGCATGCTCGATGAGCGATCGAACGCTGTTCACCTGTCCGTTCAGATTATACTTGCCCGGACGGAACACGGCTCCCTTTATCTCCACGGTGTTGGAGTAGCGCGCCATAACGGAGTCGACGCTTACAGAGTCGCCGTCGGCAATGCGGAAGTTAGAGAAGTCGAACTCCTCCACGTTATATGCAGAATGATCGATGCCGCTCTTGCGGTTGACGCTGACTGCCTTGCGGTAAGCGTCGCCGGTGAATCCGCCCGAATACTTAAGGAGCGAAGCTATCGACTCGTTGGCTTTCATCTCATAATACATAGGACGCTTCACCTTACCCGTGATGTTCACGAGGCAATCGTACGGTCCCACTACGATGACGTCGTTGTCGGCAAGGCGTACGTTGCCCGTAAGCTTGCCATTGAGGATATAGTCATAGATGTCGACCACAGTAACAAGGCGGTTGTTGCGATAAACCTTGATGTTACGCAACGTACCTATCTCGTTCGTGCCGCCAGCCATGTAAAGGGCATGGAACACAGTGGCAAAGGCAGAGAGCGTATACGTACCCGGAGTCTTCACCTCGCCCATCACGTTCACCATGATGGTGCGGGTCTGTCCCACGGTCAGGCGCACCTTGCTGCTGCTGTAGCGGCTGCCGAGTGTGGAGCGCAGACGAGCGTTGGCCTGCGCGACGGTCAGACCGCTTACCTGCACCGGACCGAAGCCCTCGATGGTAATGCTACCGTCAGGCGACACCGTACACTGCTCCGACTTCTGCGACGCTCCATATACGTCAATGAATACGGCATCACCAGGACCGAGACGATAGTTCTGCGGAGTGGCGATGTTCATGTTCGGTTCGAAGGTAAGCTCCTGATTGTTAAAGATATCGCGTCCGAACACCTTCTTCTTTCTGGCGTCACGCTCTGCAAGAAGCTGCTCCAGCATCTGCGCCGTATCGGGCACCATCTCGAACATCTCCTTCTGATAGTCCATAAACTCCTCGTCGGTTTCGTCGTACGTATGCTTATAGTTACGGTCGCGCTCCGACTTCACACGCATATTCGAGTAGTTCTGCGCATAGCTGTCTGCCTCACGTCCGTAGTCGTTGCGGGTGTACTGGTCGCGCGTCTTGCCGTTGTTGGTGCGCAGACGTGTGTTCGTCTTTGCAGAAGTGTCGTCGCTAACATTGCCAAGACCGCCCTGCTTCAACTGGCGCTCATACTTATTGCGCACGCGGCGAATCTGCGAAATGTCAACGCCACGCTGCATGAGGTCAGTGACTATCTGCGACTGAGACTTGCCCTGCTCCTTCGCCTTCATAACGTACTGCATAACCTGCGTGTCGGTCATGGACGACTGCGCCGAGACAGCTATAGGCATGAGCAACATGAAGATCATGTAAATCAAGTATTTCTTCATAACTTGTAGATATGTGTGTGTATTAGTATGGTTACTTTTTTCTTATTACTATTATATATTAACTCAAAATAATACATTTTGTTGTAACGAAAGCCATATTAATTAAAAGCTTTTACTTATTAAGCGCTTTCTCATATATATCTTCCAGAACCAGTCCGGCAATGGTAAAACCGAAAATAGCCGTGATGTGCGACATCGATCCGTTTATCTGCGCTTTCTGGAACGAGCAGGGATCGTCGCCCGTGTCCGTGCCGCGATTTTCGAGCAGTTCTTCGCTGTAGACACACTGGAACTTATGAGCAGGAATGGTCTTGGCACGCTTCATGCGCTTCCTCAATGCAGCGCCGAGCGGACAGCCGCGCACCTTCCAGAATTCAGCCACACGAATGCGCGTCGGGTCCATCTTGAGCGCAGCTCCCATTGACGAGAACAGCACAGCCCGTGTCTGGCATGCCAGCAGTATGAGCGCCGCCTTGTCCTTCAACGAGTCGATGGCGTCCACAATATAGTCATACTCGTCCAAAGAGAACTCCGAAGCGTTCTCCTCCGTAAAGATCTTCTGAATGGCAGTAACCTCACACTCAGGATTGATCTCCAGCAGACGTTCCTTCAGCGCCTCCACCTTCGGACGGCCTACAGTCTTCGTCGTAGCCATAAGCTGACGGTTGACGTTAGACAGACACACGCAGTCGCTGTCCACGATGGTGATACGGCGGATGCCCGAGCGCACAAGACACTCCACGCACCAGCTTCCCACGCCGCCGACACCGAATACGATGACGCGCTTGGAAGCTATCTCCCCCATTACATCCTCACCAAGAAGCAGTTCGGCACGCTTGAAAATGCCATTCTCTATTCCCATATTCCTAATAATATTCACATTGTTACAAGCTGCAAAGTTACACAAAAAAATTCCAATCACTTACTATTCCACTTTTATTTTCATCAGACAAGGAAGACAGAATCTTTTTAGTAGATAGCATAATGGCTGTTTGCCGTCAACAGACCGGCAAACAGCCATTATTGATTTATTCGAAGTCAGCTTGTTGTTTTTCCAATAGCCTAACGACACATATATCGGGGCATTACTCTGCCACAAGCCTTACTGGCATGGCACGGTATCGCCCCTTGTTCATTCCAGACGAACCCGACACAAAGCGGTAGTTTGACATGTTAAGGCTCTTGCCGAAAGCATCGAGGTACAAGTACCAAAAGCCGTATTCAGGACTGGTTGACGAGAATCCCTGATAGTCAGACAGGCGTGAGCTTGTCCATAGGTTGGCATGATAGCTGTCCTTGTAAACCGCGTCCTCGTCGTTCTTGCCCTCATAATATCCGCTCATAGGGATAAATATCTCGGGAATATCCCTGTTTCGCGTAGTAATTCTCAGACAGTTGTACTTCTCGCCATAATGAGTCGTCTCCTCTTCTATCGCCAAGTCATTGTTGTTGTCTATAAGACCTTGCAGACACATGTTGTCGCACACCTTGAAGTTGCCTATTGCCAGAGCATCTACCACATCATTATTATTCTTTGCATCTGTAGAGTTGGTAGCCTCCGAAATCTTAAAGTAGCCACCTATTGCTCCCTTGTTGCCTTTAAGGGCGGTTGTGGAAGGAGAATAGTAGCCGTTGTTTGTGGCACCAAGGTTGCGGTCGAGCATGTAGTAGGGCTTGTACTCGGTAGTTCCGTCTTTTTTAGTAACATGAGCCACTACGTCAACCATCTCATAATAGTACCATCCCGAAGCCTTGCTCTTGCCAAGCTGATAGTCGGTTGCTGCCTTTCCGGTCAGATGTGCGAACAGTCCGACATGATAAACCGGGTAGGTTACCTTAATCTTGGTTCTCGCGTTGGTGATGGTTATAATGGTAAATGCCTCATCGCTAATCCACCTATTATAATTATTGTCGTTATACGATTCGTCCGAATTGTTGGCAAGCATCACCTTGTAGAATCCGTTGGCGCTTTCCTTGTCCACCTTCACTCGTGTGTCATTACACGTGAGTTCGTCGCCCTGAAGCTTCGGAATGAGATAGTAAACCGTATTGTTGCCCACAAAGAAGTGGAGTCCGTCGTTGCGCACTCTGCCTTGGTTTTCCGCCGGTGTTATGCCCTTAAGCGAGGTATCCATCCAGTTGAAGTAGTTCTCTTGCTCTTTGGACGAAAGTCCGTCAAGTCCTCGTATCTGCACAATTCTATTTGGATCAGTACGGAAGTCGTAGCCCAACTGTGTAATCGCTACATTGAGCGACAAGTCGCCTGATGTTATTGTCACAATACCTGTATGCGCATCCGATTCATAGTTCTTGGATAGAGTAAGCTTAATGGTGTACAATCTGCCTGTTGACGAGTGGTGTCCATCGACAGCAGATGATGGCAAATCAATATACGATGCTTCTGATTTATAATCAGTGGGAACTGTAATCCAAGAATCGTTCGAGACAACGCTAAAATCATTATACTCACTATCTTTTGGCTTGGTTGTTACAAACGTAATTGTAGCCTCCACGGCATTACCCTTTACAGTCTGCTTGCCACACACGCCAAGTTCGTAGTCCTTACATGCTATCATTTTCATAATAGGCGGATTGTCGTCCACCACTTCTACAGACAGTCCGTTCTCTGGCAGATTGGCTTTAGCTTCTGCTTCTGACGAATAGCCCGCATGATTTACAGCCGTGACCTTCACCTGATAATGATGGTTGCGAAGAAGAGCCATTTGGAACGCCACCTTATAATAAGTCTCTGGTCCTTTATTATACTTTGCCTTGATTATCATGTATGCCTTGTCGGCTGGTGTCTCGTAGAAAGGATGCTCGCCCATACTATAGTCTTCCTCATCCGCGTAAGCTACCGACGAAGGCAGAGACACATCGTTATCCAACTCAGTGGTGGCTATTGTGCCCTTTGTTGCCGTGTTGAAGAGCTTGAAACCAGTAATCTCGAAGTTGGTCAGCTTACTATCCTTTGTAACAGACGCCTTGGCAAACTGTCGGAACAACCACACTTTGGTACTGCCACTAAGCAGGTCTTCCACCTTTACGCTTCCCCAACAAACGGGAGCGGTGAGTTTGGGGTTGCCCTCGCGTGTTGCGTTGTACAGGTTGTTCTTGCCATCAGCATCCTTGGCGTCGCTCTCTGTTATGTCGGTGTTGGCTACAATATGTAGCGTGACTGTTCCGGGCTCAGCCTTCACCTTAACATCATAAGTGTCGCCGCCCTTAGGCTTGATGTCCGAACTCGTGATTTTGCTCATGCCGAGATACTTGTCGTCAGCATCGTAGCACAATACGCAGAGGCTGTTGATTTGCTGCTGCTCGTTTGCTCTTGTCGCCACTGTATTCTTGGTGAAATTAGGCAACTTAAGAGTCAGCACAACTCCCTCCGACGGCACATCGGGTGTGCCGCCTCCTACAATGTCTCTGATGTCGCTGCAAGCAGCCAACACCACAGACAAGAGCATGAAGAGCCAAATTGTCAATTTCTTGATATACATATCGTTGTCTTTTAATTGTTACTTTTTAGAAGGGGCTCCCTTCTTCCACGTCTGTGTGTCCGGATCGTAACTGCCTTCTATCACATAGCGTACACAGTTGCGACCGTTAATCGTTCTTGTAACCGTTCCTGATACTGGATAGTTATCACCGTCGAACAGTATAGGGAAATTACTTTCACCATCTAAACCTTCTAACTTAACTCTCAGATTCTTATCATACTCTCCTAATGGGGCTTTGAGGTGGAGTATGGTCTTGTACCAGGTTTTGTTATTGCTGTCCTGTCCGTATTCCGTGCACTCAAATTCGTTAGAAAATTTGCAGGCATTGCACCACATTGTAAATTTACCTTTACCATCACTACTGTTTACTCCATATTGACAATACCAACCATTTATTTTTCTGCCCTTAGTATATATGGTATACTCTACGTCTACAACGGTAGGTTTCTTATCATATACTCTGTAGTAAGGATCCGACAAAGGGTCATACAGATACCAGCCTTCACGATCCTCATAGTTGAAGAGTGTGATGCCGGGGTCGTTGTGATGGGTGAAACGATGCGGCTGGTAGCCCGTACCGGTGTATGTACCATTGCTGAAAATCAGCAGGGTCTGTCCTGGCTTTATCATCTTTGTAGCAGTAGTCTGTGCCTGTCCCTTATTGTTGTTTCCTTTAGACGTAGCATTATGCGCTATACTATAATAGTACCAACCAGGGTTGTTATTGTCAGCCTCCATCGAGCTACCTGGCCACCCTCCGGTGAAATACCATTCTGCGGTATTTTCGTCCTTTGTACCATCAGACTTTGTCTCACCTATCTGTGTGTAGATGTAGACCTTGTGAGAGTCCTTGTACGACGAACGGTCTATCTTCCAGTCAGCACACCATCCATCTCGCCAGTTGTTGTTTTGATCAGAATTATTGTAGGCTTCTTCATCAAGCATATTAGAATGATCGAATTCCTCAAGGTTACTTGCGTCTTTAGTCTTCGCCAAGTCGTTTATGGCTCGCATATAGATACGATAAGGACCTACTGGCGGACGCACCGTTACGCGTATCTCTTGCTCAATGTGTTTCTTTGTACCGTCTACACCTATCGACTTTACAGTAAACGTATGTGTGGTTGTTGTCTGAGGGTCGGTTTTTGCAAAAATTGTGAATGTGCCATCTGCCTTATTGGTGTTTTCACACTTGATGTTTATTGTCGACTGAGCATACGAAACATCATGTCCGCCACCAGAAACCGTCCAGCCATCAGGGAACTGAATGCCACTAAGGTTGGTAGTAAACTTCACCACCTTTGTCAATTCGGGTGAATTTTCAGCATCATACTGTATTACAACATCCACAGGATCCACCTTGAAGTATGGTGTAACGTCGTACTTTACATAAAGATATTTCTTTATGTTACCAGCCTTTATCCATACCTTGGCAGTACCTGTAAGAGCATTAGCTGCTGTAAAGTCGGCTACCGAGAGTTCTGGATTTATACTGAATCTTACACGATGAGATGCAATATCATTAGTTGCGACAATAACGGGCAACTTTCCTGCTGAAATCTTTTCAATCTCCTTATCACATCCGAACGTAATGTTGCTTGCATCGGCATTTGTACCATAGTCGATGATAGCATTTTGCAAGGATGTTACTTCTGCACTTGTCTTCGAAACCCAAAGCGTAGTATGGTTGAGGTCTACATCTATTGGTGCCATCTCCCAATCCTCTACACTCACAACACAGTCGAGGTCGATGTTGCCAAGACTCTTTATGCGTCCTACAATCTCGTAGTAAGTGCCGCGTGGGAAAGTTGGAACTTCAGTTGTTGAGGTCTCGTCCTTACGATGTCCAAGGTTGATGTTGTAGCTGTTAGCGATAGCAGAACCACCTACAGCACCACCTACCTTCAATGCCGACTGCTGCGAAGCCTTAGCCACATAGCGCTCGGGCAGATAATATGTGGCACGGAAGAGCCACTTCTTTTTGCTGTCTGCTGGTTTAGCTACACCCTCACCTTCAACTGTTATGATGTCCTTGTTGTTGACATTGGCATTGGCTGGGGTTTCTGTCCACGAAGTATAGTAAGAGCCATTACTCGTAGATGCCGTAGCGTCGTACAATTTCGACTCGAAGCCCTTGGCATAGTCGTCGCTTACATTGGGGTTAATGAATTTGCCGTCCCACAACAGACTGGTCTGTGGCGAGAGTTGCTTGCCTATAATGTCGGTTATCTGCAATCCGTTAGACTTCAACGCAGAATTCATGTCAGCGTCATCGGGATTGTATATAAGGTTAAGACACACCTTTACACAGGTGAATCGCAGATTAGCCATCACGGTCTGAGGAGTCGTGTCTGTATTCTTTATGGTAATTGTTCCGTCGACAGTAGAGCCGTCGGCAGCCTTTGTGTCAGGCTCGTATATCATAGGGATGTTATTGGCTACGGGCATGCCTGGCTTTGACACCGGGGTGTAACCCAACACCACATCCTTCAAATCGTCTTCGGTTGTTATGCTATTGACATCAAGCACATCCTTCATGTTTGCCACTACGTACACACGATAGGTGCCGGGCTTGATCTGCAACTTATAAGAAGCAACTTTCTCATTGAGCATATTGCTTGCCTCAGGCGATGGAAGTTCCTGCGAAAGGAATGTTCCGTTGCCCCCAACGGGGAAGGCATAAAGATGCAGGTCGTTAATGTTGCACTCGTCTACAGAGGCATTGTATGTAGGGTTGCTTGGGTCGAGACTGCTCGTAACCTCGTCGCCTTCACGGGTTACCGGTACATAGACACACAGATTGCCCTCAGACGGTGCTGGTGTGTTGTATACGTCGGCATCATCTGTGCATGCTGCCAGCAACAACAGGGCAGCAACAGAAAGGAGTATGTCTGCAAGTCGTTTCATCTTTTATTATGTTGTTATTAGGTTTCTATGTATTTTAGTTAAGAAGTCGCTGGTAGTTGAAGGGGAGAAAACTATAAGCTTATGTGTTGTATGCGCTTTGTCCAGTCGAGCACACCTACTGAAAGGTTCATATACTGCCATTCGGTGCCGATGAGGAAGAAGTCGAGGCGATAGTCATACTCACGGTCGAGATATTCCTGTATGCCATAGTTCTGTGCGGCGTAGGCGTCGCGTCCCTGCTGGAGGATGTCAGGCAGATTGATAAGGGCGACTGTCTTGCCCGACTCCTTATTATATATATGTAGCATGGCGTTGCGATCGTTCTCCTCAGGAGAATAATACACCAGTCGCGAGAGCATCAGTCCGGCATGAGCGGTACGTTCCTTCACGTTGCCCGAAGCATCGCGGAAGTCGGTGGTCCATGTACGGAAAGGCGTATAGCGAAGCTTAGTGTCGCGAGCCAAAGAGTTGTCATAGTTGATGTAGCCATTATCGGCTATCACCTCGTAGCCGAAATCGTCGGCAGAGATTTTGTCAGGTGCGTCAATCTGATGCAGCGAGATAGTGAGCTGCTTGGTGTCGCGCACCAAAGAGATGGTGTCGTGGGTGGCTTCCATGTCGCGCACGGCTGTAAGGTGCTGCGAGCGGCCTATCCACAGCGTGTCGAGCGGAGCCGAACAGTCGACGTCAGCCGTTTCGCCCGCCCCATTGCGGTCGAGCACGGCACAGAACTGCTTCATGTCCTCGCCGTCGGCGGGAGCATGAATGCGAAACTTGGCGCCCTTGGTGGCAAGCGCGTCTTCATAACGCTTCTGCTTGGCAATGGCGAGAAACTGGTATTCGCCGGGCTGCAAATTGAGGTGTACGGCAAAGTCATGGCGGCGGATGGGAGCGTCGGAGTCTGTGTTGTAGGCGTCCTGACGCATGAGATACTTGCCGTCCTTGTCGTACACCATGACAACAACGCCTCCAACGTGATAATTGAAGAGGTCGGCACGCTGCGTGTTATAGTCGTAGCGGAAGTGCAGGTAAACGCCATTGTCGCATGGCTCAAGGTCGTCGTGCATCAGCGAGCAAGAAGCCAGCAAGGGTGCAAAGGCGAGTAATGAGCATAAAGATTTAACCAGTCCGTGAAACATAATGTTTGCCGTTAAATTAATTAAGATTGATTTAGATGTTGATGTTTGGATAGTAGCGGAGGCCGGAGACCTCCGCCACTTTTATGCTTTACAGTTTAGAGGTCGATGCTCTGGCTGCGCTTAGCCCAGTCAAGAATCTTAACCTCTACGTTGATGTACTGGTCGTTCTCATCATCAGGAAGCTCAGGCTTAACCTCTGGAACGTCAGGATAACCAAGACCGCTTACTGAGGTTACAGAAAGATCGTACCAGTTATTGCGGAGCACACCGTAACGACCGAGGAATGATGCATTGTCTGTACCATAAGCCTGACCTGCTGTCCAAGGAGTCAACTCGTTGAAGTGCTTGATGCGGGCGATGTAGTAAGCCTCGCCATTGAGATATGTAGAGATACCGGCTTCAGCTGACAAACCAAGCTTTTCGTTGATTGTATTAACGACCTCACCTGTAACCTTTGATGAAGCTGCATCGCCTGAGTATGTAATGTTAGCTGCCTCAACGAGATGCTGACCAGCCTTACCGCTAATGTTTGTGCCCTTTGTAAGGTCTACGCCATACTTGCCCTGCTCATCAGCATTTGTAATACCCATAGCTGTAAGAGCAACGGTCCTAATCTGCTGCTTAAGTCTTTTCTCTGTCCAGATAGCGGTATTGTTGCCAATCTTGTAGAATGTCTCTCCTGTAGTAATGCCCTTAGGAGTGAAGACAGCCTTAAACACAACACGTGTGGTCTGACCCTGCTTCATGTTGTTAAGGTCAAAGGTATTCTCAAGGCAATACTGAGGATTAGCAACACCTGCTAAGCCCACAACATTTTCTTTTTTAATCATGTTGAAGGCAGTCTTGCAGTTTTCCAAAGTCTGATAAGTAGCTTTATCATAGTTAGGATCTACGCCCCAATATACACGCTTGAAGGTAGCATTTGTTCCATCATAGAAACGAGGAGTATTCCATATCTCACTCCAAGAGTTCAAACCAGCAGTCTGATGAACCGGGAATGTAGACTTATTGGTTACGTCGAGCTGCCAATTCTTTATTTCCACTTTGGCACCTGCGTATGTTCCATCACCAATAGGGTAACCACCTGCTGTAAAGTCTTTCATTGTAACCTTAGCCAAGCCACGCTCTACGTAAACCACAGTAGCAGTCTTTGCCTGTGCTTCCTCTGGTGAAGCGTAAACATTATTAATCTTTACCAGAGTTGTAGGCTCTGTTGTTGTACTATACATCGGAGCATTTGCCATAAAGATGCCGTCTGTTGAGACATACTTTTCAGCATCTACCTTTGAAGCATCCTTGCTCCAAGCTGCATAAGTCTCGGCATCAGTAGGCAATTTTACCTTCTCGGTAGTAGCATCAACATTATTGTTGAGGAGCACCAGTGCCTTATATTTGCCACCAACCTTTACATTCGAGAGCTTTACAGTAGCGATAGCCGATGTTGTAACACCATCTTTCTTTACGTCGGTCCAAGGATTCATGGTTCCAAGATCTGCACTTGTAACAAACTTTTCAGTATCAGCATCGAAGATAAGGATGGTACCATTCTTAACCTCATACTCAGCAGCAGTACCATGTTCAAAATCAGGTGTACCTTGAGGATCACCTGCAGCACGTGTGCCGCTCGTTGTAGGCAGATTAATCTTGAATGAAGCATAAGCTTCACCAGTCTTGCCAACATTGTCTTTACCGTTAGAAGCGAGGTCGTCATTGCTTGAACAAGCGACCAAGGCCGTAGCCATGACAGCCATTCCGAATAGATTCTTAACGTTTCTCATTGTTAAAAATTTTAGTTGATAAATTATTAATTATTTTAGTTTAAGTTTAAAGCGTAAAGGGGCTGGGAAGGGTGTTTCGCAGCACCCTGCCCTATTAATAGAGAAAAAGTATTATTAAGTTTTTCTTTATTTCGTGTTAGCAATGCGTTCGGCATTTGCCTTGGCATCCTCCGAACCTGCGGCAGCCGCCTCCAAGAACAAACGGCGTGCTGACTGATAGTCCTTTTTCAGCACAGCCAAAGCGCCACGAGCGTTCAATGCCTCTGCCGAGTTGCCGGCTTTCTCCAGATGTTTCTCAGCCGATGCTATGTCGCCTTTCTGCAAGTCAGCACATGCAGCATTGAGATTGGCAGTCGGGTCTTCGGGGAACATACGCACGGCTATTTCGAACACCTCGTTGAACTCCGGCGAACCAGCCTCCATCGTCTGTGCCACAAGATACATCTCCAGCAACGAAAGCTGCTGCGGACGGGTTCTGAGTATCTGCTTGGCTTCCTCAACGGAGAAGGGACGCACGGTATAGCTAACGGTATAGTCGCTATGGCGCAAGCGAGGATAGATGTCCTTCATTATCACGGCATAGTCCTGCGGATAGAGCTGGCGGATGCGCTTGTCCTTGTCGTCGGGAGCAAGGCTCGAGTCTGAAATCTTAAGGATTTCGTCCTTATTGGCCAGTTGCGACTGCTGCACCTTACGACGGAAACCGTCCCAATCCTCAGGCGTATAGTCAGAGCTGAACAGCTTGGCGTCAATCGGATAAAGCTGCGCCACATAATTCTTAAGAGCCGCCGCACGCTCACGTGCCAGACGCTCGTTGTTGGCATAAGGACCTTCAGGCGAAGCATAACCGTGAATGTTGATGCCGTTGATTTCCACGTTCTTGTCATTTCGTACAAGGTCGATGGTGTTAGTTATCTTAGCCAGTTCGCGTGCGTTCTCGAAGAGGTCTACCACGATGTTCGTCTTGTTTACACGGAAGCTGAGGTAAGCCTCGCCCTTCTCGGCACGTTGCTTGCGAGCCTCAGCGAAAGGCTTGACAAACGTAAGAGCCGGCATCCATGCGCCGATATTGTCAATGGTGGCAAGGTGGAGATTGTCGAGATTCTCCCTGTCGCCGCATCCGCAGACGTCCTGAGAGGTAAGCAGACTCAGACAGTCTGCTTCGAACGGACGCTTGCGTGTTACGCTCTGGGCGTAGCTGACGCTCTGACGTGTGCCGTTCTTTCTGACAACCACCAGCGGCTGCTGGCTGCCCGTAGCACCAGAAGCCAATTCACCGCTGCGCTCCATGCGTATCTGCTTTGACCTGCCATTGATAATGATAGGTGACAGAGCTATGGTGTCGCCGTCGGCAGCAAGCATCGGAGTGAAGACGAGCTGCTGTTCAGACTTGAGCTTCAGGTTGTTGAGATTGAGGCTGAACGCCACATCCACCCTGTTACCCTCCACATACGTATGCAGACTGTCTATGGCTACAGCTCCAGAGGCAAGCTTCTGTGCCATTGCGGAACCGCAGGAAGCAGCCCCTATCAGGCATGAAATGATGATGCGTGTAAACGAATTAGTGTTCATAATGCTGTTTAGAAAATATAGATCATACTGAGAGCGGCCTTTGTCGGACCGACATAGTTGCGATGGTTCTTCTCAAGGCATCTGGCGCAACGTCCGTAGAGCTTGTACGGGCTATAGGCATAACCGATGCCCAACGACGCCTCCATGTTCCAATGGCGCGAGAGCAGCCATTGATAGCCATAGGTGACACCCGCACCTATATACCATCCTTCATAGTGTCGTCCGCTCTTCGTCTTGGGCAGGATGCCGAACGGAAGGTCCACGTTCTTGACGTTGTATTCGCCGGCAAGAGCATGCACTCCGAAGAAGCTGCCTCCGAAGCGCTGGCATGTCCACCAGCGGTATTCCGGCTCCACATTCCAGATGCGCACCTTCTTGCCTCCGGAAAACTCCCAAGGATTGAGCGTGGCAAACAGCTGTGCTGTCTGCTTCTCGGCGATGCCTACCTCAACACCTGCGTTAAGCGATGTCGTAGCCCAACCTAAGAGATTGGTCTTCAGAGCCACGTCCTGCGCCTTTGCCGCGCCTGACGATGCCAGCAGCATCATTGCCAATACGAATATATAAATATGCTTTATCATATTTAGGTTTTTATGTCTATTAATGGTTTAAGTATATATATCTTCTAAAGCAGCCTTATGAATGAGTGTTTTTATGTGTTTCGCATCATCATAAGTTGTGTTTTTGTGTACCTCGACTCAATCAAGGTCTCGCATAGTTTTTACGATGCAAAGTTAGGACTAATATCCATAGCCTATATTCGTTTTTTATCAAAAAGCAGCAATTTTGTTGTGCAAACGTTTTCGCAACCTCAATGCAAATGTCGTCATTGGTAGTGACGAGAGTGATACAAAAAAAGGTGCGACCAAAACTTGGTCACACCAACATAACTTCCCCTGTAATTGAATACTAAACCTTATTCCAGTCTTTCAACCCCCGATTATCCTTATCAAACACCAATGCCAAACCTACAACCGACTTATGACTTGCACAATAAGCGTCCTTATAGTGACGGGTAATGATTTGTTGTGTAGCGGCAGGCGTACCGCCATTGTCAGACATCTTAAGCTCAATTACATATATAATATTGGAGGTTTCAACCACAAGATCTATTCTTCCATTAGCCACCTGCTCCTCCTCTTTCACGTTGAATCCACAAATGTAGAACAAGTTCTTCAATATAAAACGAAAATGCTCTTCAAAAACAAATCGTTCTTTTTTCTGTGTACTGTACGGCGTATGAGCAATCAATTGCTTAAGACAGAGAATACCATCCTTTACATTTCCTGTTGAAAAGTTCATTTTCAACTCTTGTATTGCATTCTCGGTCTCGTCCTTATCTTTTTTCAACATTATCGGAAGAACCAGTTCGAACAGCGCCTTTTTCACCTCACGATTGGGAAATCCAAGCACATAACTATCCTCAATGACATTCTTTATTGTAAGATAGCCCGACTGATACAGAAACAGTTTCGGATTAGTAGTGTTGACATCCGACGTCTCAATATAGTCCATATCAATGAGCGAACCATCCAGTTTCTCTACGTCACGTTCGAATTTGGTCAGTATCTTAGGCAGCATCTCGGTGGCACCGCTTGCTATCCAGAACGATTTCAAGCGCAGTTCGCTCAAGGCGCACAGCACGCTGAAAGGATTGTAGACACCCTGCAGACTTTCGGAGAAATGATAGCCGTCATACATATCCTTCAGTCTTGAAAGGGTTTCTTCCATATTCCAGCCTTTCTTATTGGCAAGTTCTTGCAACTCTTCGCCAAGACACGACTCGATTTCATCCTTAGTCAGTCCGCAAACGGTGGCATAATCATTGTAGAAACTGATATTGGTCAGCGTGTTAAGCACACTGAACAGACTGATTTGAGTGAACTTCGTAATGCCTGTGAGGAACACACACTTGATACAATAGCCATAGTCCTTGAGTCCTGTGAAGAAGTCACGATACAGACTACGGCATTCGTCATGATGAGGAGTATGGAAGGAATGTTGCAGAGGTGCATCATACTCGTCCACCAAGATGGCAATCTGTACACCCGACTGCTCGTATGCCCTTTGTATGATACCATTAAGTCGGTTGTTGAGCGTGGCCTCAGTAGGACGTCTGCCATATATATCTTCATATTTAGACAAAGTATCATCCAGATAATGCGATAGCGATTTGGCATTAGAACCGCCTTGGTTCATACTGAAATGCAGAACCGGACGCTTCACCCATTCTTTCTCCAATGCCATGATTTTGAGCCCTTCAAACAGCTCTTTCTTTCCCTCGAAATAACATTGCATGGCTGAGGTAAGCAATGATTTGCCAAAGCGTCGCGGACGACTCAAAAAGTTATACTTGTCGCCATTGGCTATTTTCCAAAGCATATCGGTCTTGTCCACGTAAAGATAATTGCCCTTACGCAGCTCCTCAAAGTCTTGTATACCTAAAGGTAACTTCTGTTTTGCCATGCTCTTTATTGTTATAAAGTTAAAATACAAACCTCACAACAAAGATACATCTTTCTTTTGGATTATACAAATACAAAAGACAATATAGATTCAAAATTCGGACGGCACGCCGTCCACCAACGCAAATATCGTACAAACAAGTAAAAACCTGTTACAAAATAAAAATCGATTCTAGAGATTTCAGAAGCCGTTTTCGGTCGTTTTCGCCGTCAGCAAAGCCCCTTTGACAGTCAAAATCCAAGCCCCACCCTCCAATAGTGCCACTATTACACCCCAATAGAGCCACTTTTACACACCAATAGTGGCACTATTAGGATGCAATAGTGCCACTATTGCACCCTAAAACAGCCACTTTTACACACCCATGATTTACGTCCGCCACCCACCAACCTCCTAACTCACTGTATACAAGCAACATAGCCTCAACCTCTCATAACTCAAGAATTTCGCACCAAAGATTTCCTCGTGCGCCAAGCTCATAGTATTGAGCGTTAGAAATGCAAATATTGTCATGGCAAGAATGTTTTCCAAGCATTCTTGCTCAATATCATTAAATTTCCATAACTTTGTAATTAAGATATGACAATACAATCAGAAACCTATGCAATACCCTCTTATATCAGAATATCTCGCCGCCATTCGCGATGCTGATGACAATCTTGACAAACTCAGCCATCTGGTGCCCGTGCTGGACAAATACGGTGAGCCGTATCGTAGCAGCGGTGCGTTTGCTGTCGTGTTCAAGATGAAGGACGAGCAAACAGGCAAATGCTATGCCCTGAAGTGCTTCACCGAGGAACAGGAAGGTCGTGCGGAAGCTTACCGCCAGATAGCCGAAGAATTGGAGTTTGTCGACTCACCTTATATCACCTCCGTAAAGTATCTGGAGAAGGAGCTTTTCGTTGACAGCAACTGTGAGGACGAAGAGTTCCCAGTGTTGCTGATGGACTGGATTGAGGGCGAGACGATGGAGACGTACATCGCAGCTAACCATACGGACACTCACGCTATGTCGATGCTCTGCTACCGTTTCTGCAAGATGGCGGCTTGGCTTCGCTCACAGTCGTTTGCCCATGGCGACATCAAGCCAGACAATATAATGGTGCGCCCCGACGGTACGCTGACACTCGTCGACTACGACGGCATGTTTGTGCCGGCGATGAAAGGCCAGAAGTCGCCGACCGTCGGCACCAAAGACTTCTCGCATCCCCTTCGCACCATCGACGACTTCGACGAAACCATCGACGACTTCGCCTTGGCTTCCATTGCCCTCTCGCTAAAAGCAATATCCCTTAATCCGTCTCTGCTCAACGAGTACGGAGCGTCCGACCGTCTCCTCTTTTCAGCCGCTGATTACCTCGACTTGAACAAGAGCAAGACCATGACAGCCCTACAAGACTTGTTGGCAAACGAAGAAACCAGAACCCTTCTGGCTATGTTCCTATTAGCCAGCGCCAAAAAGGACTTGTCTATGTGTTCCTTCCGACTGTTCTGCGTACAGAAGCCGAAGGAAGAAGTGTGGAGTACGGAGGTTACAGACGAAGATATTAAAAATGCCGTAGAGGATAAGTTTGGTGTAAAATATAGTAAGGATTGGAAGAGATTGCTTAGTGCGCCGAGGAGGAGGAGTTTGAGTGGTAAATATTCAATTAGAAAAGGAGTAAAAGTTATTGGGAACAATGCTTTTTGCAATAGCAAATCTCTCACTAGCATAAATATCCCAAATGGTGTCACAACGATTGGAAATCGTGCTTTTGCGGGGTGCAAATCTCTCACCAGCATAAATATCCCAAATAGTGTCACAACGATTGGAGGGGGTGCTTTTGCGGAGTGCAACTCTCTCACCAGCATAAATATCCCCAATAGTGTCACAACAATTGGAGACGGTGCTTTTAGTGAGTGTATTTAGAGCCTTATAACTAACCATAACTTACTATGACTAACTAACCATAAAGTCTTGA
>ERZ1026776.107-NODE-107-length-63613-cov-21.454184_pt1 | contig 63613 bp, 48 predicted proteins | sample MGYA00380125_ERZ1026776 | MGnify/ENA primary metagenome ERZ1026776 (study PRJEB33269, sample SAMEA4719761) | human gut metagenome | biome: human-associated habitat; feature: organic feature; material: feces | place: Cameroon | collected 2013-10 ...
CCGGTGCTGCTGCTGCGCGCCGACGATGACCGTCTGGTGGACGAGGGCACCTGCAACCGTTACGCACAGGTGTACACCGCACCCGAGGTAGACACCATTGCAGGCGGCGGACACAACTTTGCGACCATGGCAGCCCGCGCCGCCGTGGAAGAAAAAACGGCCGCATTCATCAAAGCACATTTGTAAGGAGGCTTTCGTATGGAAAACATCATTCTGCAGCCCATTGAGGTGGGCGGACAGACCTTTAAAAACCGTATCATGTTCCCCCCGCTGACCACCGGTTATGAGAAGAACGGCATGATCAGCGAGCAGGACATGGGTTTCTACACCCGTCTGGCAAAGGGCGGCGTGGGCTACATTGTTCTGGGCGATGTGGCCCCCATCAACAGCTTTTCTCCCACCCCCAAGCTGTTTGACGACAGCCAGATCCCTGCCTTCAAGGCACTGGCCGACAGCGTACACGCCTACGGCACCAAGCTGGGCGTCCAGCTCTTCCACCCGGAGTACGATGTGGACGCCATCAACAGCCTGTTCATGCAGAAGAAGTTTGACGAGATGCGTCAGCGCCTGCATCACGACATGATGTTCTTTACCGATGAGGTCAGCGAGGAGATGCTGATGGCCATCATCGATAAGATGTGCGCCTGCGCAGTGCGTGCCCAGAAGGCCGGTGTGGACGTGATCCAGATCCACGGCGACCGCCTGAACGGCTGCCTGTGCTCCACCCGCATGAACCACCGCACCGATAAGTTCGGCGGCAGTCTGGAAAACCGCGTCCGCTTTGCCCGGATGCTGACCCGCGCCATCCGCAAGGCGGTGCCGGATATGGTCATCGACTACAAGCTGTCCATCGTTACCCCGCAGCGCGGCAAGGGCGGCATCGATGAGGCCGATGCGGTGCAGTTCGCCCAGTGGCTGGAGGAGGACGGCGTGGATATGTTCCACGTTGCCCAGGCCAACCACACCGGCAACATGGCCGATACCATCCCTCCCATGGGTGTGCAGCCCTACGGCTTCTTTGTAAAGATCGCCGGCGACATCAAAAAGGCAGTCAATGTGCCGGTAAGTGCTGTGGGCCGTATCGTGGATGCCGAGATGGCCGAGCGTGTTATCGAGAGCGGCATGGCCGATATCGTTGCCATGGGCCGTCCGCTGCTGGCAGACCCCGACTGGGGCACCAAGATCGCTGCCGGGAAGGCCTGCGATATCCGCCGCTGCATCAGCTGCAACAAGGGCTGCACCGATGCCATCCAGAACCGCCAGTTCCTCTCCTGCGTGCTCAACGCTGAAAACGGCTACGAGAACAGCCGCAGCATCCAGCCTGCTGCGCAGAAAAAGAAGGTCGCCGTCCTGGGCGGCGGCCCTGCCGGCCTGGAAGCCGCCCGTGTGGCAGCCCTGCGCGGCCACGATGTGACCCTGTTTGAAAAGACCACCGCCCTGGGCGGCCAGCTGAACATTGCCTGCGTGCCTCCCCGCAAGGAAGAGATGCGCCGCGCCGCACAGGACCTGATCCATGCAGTCTGCAATGCAGGGGTGCACCTGTGCCTGGCACAGGCTCCTACCGCACAGGAGCTGAAGGATGCCGGTTTTGAAGCAGTTATCAACGCTGTGGGTGCACACAGCGCTGCACCCCGCATCCCCGGTATCGACAGCGTGAACGTTGCCGATGCATGGAAGGTGCTGGCTGGTGAGCAGCAGGTGTACGGCACGGTGGCTGTCATTGGCGGCGGCATGGTGGGCTGCGAGACCGCAGAGTACCTGGCCGCCCGTGGCTGCAAGGTAGCTGTCATCGAGATGATGGACAAGATCGCCGCAGGCGAGAGCACCACCATCCTGCCCACCCTGCTGGAAAACTACAAGACCTACGGTGTGGCGCAGTACCCCGGCCACAAGGTCAAGGAGTTCCGCATGGACGCAGTGCTGTGCGAGAACAAGGACGGCGCAGAGGTGACCATCCCCTGCGATTACATCGTGCTTGCCATGGGCGCACGCTCCAACGAATTTGACGCTTCTGCGCTGGAAACTGCCGGTATCCCGGTGTATGCCGTCGGCGATGCCGCCGGTAAGGCAGCGGACATCTCCAACGCCATCCGCACCGGCTACGATACCGCCTGCCAGCTGTAAAGCGGAAAATATGGTTTTATTTGTGGGACTGTTGCAAAATAGCTCTCTGAAAAAATAATGCACAAAATCCGGAACCTTTTCAGGGCCAAAACGGCTCAAAAAGAGTTCCGGATTTCTAATTTTATGCTATTTCTTTGTGCAAGTTGCTATCGCGTTTTTATTTTGCAACAGCCCCTTCTTTTTCGAATGAAAGCCGTAGGTTGCAGTTTCGGGGCGTCTGTGTTACACTGGGAAAAATTGTGAAAAAAGTGTTTAGGAGTGAACGCAAATGGAAGCACGACACAGCAGTCGAAGCTCTTTTTCCGGAAAACTTGGTTTCGTTCTGTCCGCCGCAGGTGCATCGGTGGGCCTTGGCAACATCTGGCGGTTCCCGTATCTGGCAGCAAAATACGGCGGCGGGATCTTCCTGCTGGTCTACATCGTGCTGGCCGTCACCTTTGGCTATACGATGATCATGGCGGAGACGGCATTGGGCCGGATGACCCGAAAAAGCCCTGTGGGCGCGTTTGGTGCGTTTGGAAAAGGGCGCTGGCGGGCCGTTGGCGGCTGGATCAATGCGGTCATTCCCATTCTGATCGTGCCGTATTATTCGGTGATCGGCGGCTGGGTCATCAAGTATCTAGTCGAGTATGTCACAGGCCATGGATCGGATCTGGCGCAGGATGGGTATTTCTCGTCGTTCATTTCCAGCGGCTTCTCAGCGGAGATCTGCTTCATTTTCTTTACCCTGTTCACGCTGGGCATTATTTTTGCGGGTGTCCGCAACGGCGTGGAACGAGTCTCCCGAATGATGATGCCGGTCCTTGTGGTTTTGTCGGTGATCATCGCAGCCTATTCGGTGACCCGGCCCGGTGCATTGGAGGGCGTAAAGTATTTTCTGGTCCCGAATCTCGAAAACTTTTCGTGGATGACGGTGGTCGCGGCCATGGGCCAGATGTTCTACTCCCTGTCCATTGCGATGGGCATTCTGGTGACCTTTGGCTCTTATATGAAAAAAGATGTGTCAATCGAGGACTCGACGAAAAACGTTGAAATTTTTGATACTCTGATCGCTGTCATGGCGGGTCTGATGATCATTCCTGCGGTGTTCTCCTTTTCGGGCGGTGATCCCGACACGCTGCAAGCCGGCCCTGCGCTGATGTTCATTACCATCCCGAAAGTCTTTGACAGCATGGAGCTTGGTTCGCTGGTCGGTGTGTTGTTCTTTGTGCTGGTACTGTTTGCGGCGGTGACAAGCTCCATTGCACTGACCGAAAGTGCCGTCTCGACCTTTGAGGATGAACTGGGTTGGAGCCGCAAAAAAGCCGCCGCAATGATCGGTGTGATCATGATCCTGCTCGGCAGCCTGTCTGCGCTTGGCTATGGGCCGCTGTCGGGGGTGACGATCATCGGAATGCAGTTCTTGGACTTTTTTGATTTCCTGACCAACTCGGTCATGATGCCGATCGCGGCCATCGCGACCTGTCTGCTGGTGGCCAGCGTGATCGGTGTGGAAAAGATCAGCGAAGAGGTGACCCGGGATGGTCAGCCTTTCCGCCGGAAGAAAGTTTTCGATTTCATGATCCGGACGCTCTGCCCGGTGTTTGCGGCCATCATTCTGGCAAGCTCGGTGGCCAATGCCTTTGGATGGATCTCCATGTGATCTTGCGCACAGAGAAAGGCGCTGTTGTGTTTCGCAGCAGCGCCTTCCTTTTTTGCCAAAAGCAGAAAAACCTCTTTATTTTACCGCTTCTTCAAACGCTTTCTCAAGCGCTTCGTTGACAGTCCGCACCACAGCGGGTTCCGGTTTGATGGCGGCGCGGTCGTAGGTGAACAAGCCGTTTACCTCATCCTCGACGTCGCTCACCTGCGTGTACACGAGGGCGGACAGGCCGTTCTTCAGCTGCGGAAGGACCGTCCCGCGCTGAAGTTTCTGGTAGCGCTCGGTGAGTTCGGCGCGGGTCTTGACTGTGCCGTAGCCGTAGGTCTTTCGGGGCGGTTCGTGCCCGGGCATCGGCCAAGCGATGCCGCCGTATTCGCTCAGAGCGACGGTGCGCGCACCGGGGCGGAGGTGGAGCGGATAGAAGTAGTTGTGGCGGGAATCCACATCGCCGCTTCCCTGATCATACCAGCCGCTGGCGGCATCCACAAGGCGGTCCGGGTCGAGGGTGTGGAGAGTCTCGACGGCTTTGGCGGAATCGAACTGGCCCCAGCCCTCGTTGAAGGGGACCCAGCAGCCGATGCAGGGGTGACATTGCAGCACGGCCACGGTGGCGTTCAGTTCCCGGTGGTATTCGTCCCGGCTGGCTTCGCTGCTGCGGCTCAGAAGTCCATGGAGCGGGGCCGTGTCGGGCAGACGGCGCAGAAGGGGCAGAAGCGCATTGGTCAGGTAAGTCACGAACCAAAGCTTGTAGGCTTCGCCGCCGTTGACCATATCCTGCCAGACCACGATGCCCAGCTTGTCGCAATGGTAATACCAGCGCTGCGGCTCGATCTTGGCGTGCTTGCGCAGAAGGTTGAAGCCCAGCTCTTTGACGGTCTGCAATTCGTGGACGACGGCAGCGTCGGAGGGCGGCGTGTACAGGCCGTCGGGCCAGTAGCCCTGATCCAGAAGCCCGTTGAGCAAGATCGGCTTTCCGTTCAGACAGAACCGCAGGATGCCGTGCGCATCCGGCTCACAGCTCCACTTGCGGAAGGCAAAGTAGCTGTGCACGGTGTCGAAATTCTCTTCCTCGCCCTGCGTCGTGCCGACGGTCAGATCGTAGAGGAAGGGGCTGTCCGGACTCCACGGGAAAAAGTGCTCCTCCGGAAGGGTGAGGGTTACCTCGCCGTCCTGATCGGCGTCGTCGCTGCCCCAGTCCTCGGCGATGGTCACGCCGCCGGCCCGCACGACGGCCCAGAGGTTGGCGACTCCGCCCGGCTGAGTGGTGTGGGCCTTGACGGTCACGGTGCGGGCGTCGTAGTCGGGCGTCACGGTCAGCGTCTCAATGAAATTGTCCGGCACGCGTTCCATCCAGACGGTCTGCCAGATGCCGCTCTGGGCCGGATAGAACATCCCGCCGGGGTGGAGCGTCTGCTTGCCGCGGGCCTGAACGCCGGTGTCGGAAGGGTCCTGCACGGCGATCCAAAGGCGCTCGTGCCCGCCGCGCAGCGCGTCGGTGATATCAAAGGTAAAGGGCCAGTAGCCGCCCCGGTGTCCGCCGACCAGATGCCCGTTGACCTGCACGGCACAGGCGTAGTCCACGGCCCCGAAATGGAGCAGCACCCGCCCGCCGGTCCCGGCGGGCGGCACGAAGCTGCGGTGATAGTGCAGCCACTCCCCGGGCTGCAGCGTCCGGCCCACGCCGGAAGCTTTGGTCTCCGGGGAGTAAGGGACAAGGATGGTCCCATCCCAGTGCTCCGGGAACTTGGCCGAATGGGTGATGGCATACTGCCACGGACCGTTCAGGTTCTCGAAGCTGTCCCGCCGCAGGGCAGGGCGTGGATATTCCGGCAAAGGGTGCTGCATCATGGTTCCACCGCCTTTTTGTTCTCTTGCGCCCATTCTAGCACAGAAGCTGCCCCTTGTATAGAAGGTTTCGTATATCGCCGCGCCCCGCCGCATACAATGCTTTCAGAACGCAACAAGGGTGGGAGGCATGGGCATGTTTGTGGTAACGCTGAACAAAACGAGCTTGAAGAAATTTGGCATCGGGGCCATGTGCTGTGCGCTGGTGGCCTTCAGTGCGCTGCTGGGGCGGTACATCAGCACCCGCACGGTGACAGTGGCTTCCAGCAGCAACAAGATCGAGAGCGCGCAGGACATCCAGACGTGGTTCACGGGCTATGGGCTGGATGTGGACGGCGCGTCCATCACGGCGGATAAGGTCAAGATCCCCCGCAAATGGGACGACAGCTTTTCGGCCTTCAACGGAGTCGTCCAGCAGAGCGGGCTGGATCTTGCGCGATACAAAGGGAAAACCGTCGAAAAATGGACGGCCCTCATCCCGGCGGCCAGCAAGGGCGACATAAGCCAGTACGGCGTGCTGCTGGTCTACCGCAAAAAGGCCATCGGGGCCTATCTGCTCGAAAAGCCCTCCGGCACGGTGAGCGGCATCAAGGACGCCCAGACCGCCATGGCCCTTGCCGAGCAGGAAACACAGCCCGTTTCGGGTGAGGACTACAGCGGCGACTGGGGCGAACGCCATGACGAAGAACTGGGCGCATCGGAACAGGCGCAGGAAACGTCCGGCGAAGATTACAGCGGCGATTGGGGCGAGCGGCATGACGAGGAGCTGAGTGCGTCCGATCAGGCCCAGCAGACCTCCGGCGAGGACTACAGCTACACCGACCTTCCGCTGGATGCAGAGGGGTATCCGGTCGAATAAAAACGGTGGAAAATTTTCAACAAAATTTCTGTTGAACTGTACCAAAAAAGTTGCATGAAAATCGGCGAAATGGAATGATGAAAAAATAACGAACTGGGTTTATAATATAAGTAAAGCATCCCGCAGCAAGATTGGGCTGCGTCCGGTGCGGCCAAAGGCCCCGGATCAAGAATATGATGAAATGGGATGCTGGTAAGGAGAAATGATCATGAAGGAATTCCAGTACACTGTCAAGGATGCCTGCGGCATCCACGCACGCCCAGCCGGTCTGCTCGTGAAGGTCGTCAAGGGCTTTTCCAGCACCGCAACGCTCGAGAAGAACGGCAAGACCTGCGACCTGCGCAAGCTGATGGCTCTGATGGGCATGGGCGTCAAGCAGGGCGAGACGGTCACCATCAAGGTCGAGGGCGAGGACGAGGACGCAGCCGCAGAGGCCATCCAGAAGTTCCTGAGCGAGAACGTCTGAGAACACAGCGAACCAAAGCCCTTGCGGGAGTCCCCTGCGGGGGCTTTTTCGCACAAAAGAAGAAGGAGCAGTTATGATGCAGGTAGGAACCGGTAAAAGCATCCTGAACGGGATCGCGATCGGCAAGCTGAAAATTTACAAGAAAAAGAGCACGGTCATCTCCACGGCGAACATCGTTGACACCGCCGCCGAAGAGGCCCGTTTTGAGGACGCCCGCGCCAAAGCCATCGACCAGCAGACCGCGCTGTACGAGAAGGCCCTGAACGAGGCGGGCGAGGACATCGCAGAGGTGTTCAACATCCACGCCATGATGCTGGATGACGACGACTTTGTGGACGCCATCAAGGAGATCATCAACGGCCAGCACAAGTGCGCCGAGTACGCCGTCAAGACGGCGGGAAACAATCAGGCGGCGGTCTTTGCCGCGATGGATGACCCCTATCTTCAGGCCAGAAGCGCCGATGTCATCGACATCGCACAGGCCATGCTGGACATCCTGCAGGGTGTGGACAACGCCACGCTGCAGGGTACGGAGCCGAGCATCCTTGTGGCAGAGGATCTGGCCCCGTCGGAGACGGTCCGGATGGACAAGAGCCTTCTGCTGGGCTTTATCACCCGCGAGGGCAGCTCCAACAGCCACACGGCCATTCTGGCCCGCAGCATGAACATCCCCGCCCTGATCCAGTGCAAGGACATTCAGGACGACTGGGACGGCAAGATGGCGGTCGTGGACGGCTACAACGCCTGTGTGTATGTGGACCCGACCCCCGATTTGCTGGAGAGCCTGAAGAAGCGTCAGCAGGAGGATCAGAAGAAACAGGCCCTGCTCGCAGAGCTGAAGGGCAAGCCCAACACCACGCTGGACGGCAAGACCATTCAGGTCTATGCGAACATCGGCGGTATGAGCGATGTGGGGGCTGTGCAGCAGAACGACGCGGGCGGCGTCGGCCTGTTCCGCACCGAATTCGTCTATCTGAACTGCAAGGATTACCCCTCGGAGGACTACCAGTTCGAGGCCTATAAGCAGGTCGTCGAGAGCCTCGCGCCCAAGAAGGTCGTCGTCCGCACCTGCGACATCGGCGCAGATAAGACGGTCGATTATATGAAGCTCGACCACGAGGACAACCCCGCACTGGGCTACCGCGCCATCCGCATCTGCCTGACCCGCCGGGACTTCTTCAAGACCCAGCTGCGCGCACTGCTCCGCGCTTCGGCTTACGGCAATATGAGCATCATGTTCCCGATGATCACCAGTCTGCGGGAGCTGCAGGACGCCAAGGCCATCCTCGAGGAGTGCAAGCAGGAGCTGACCGCCGAGGGCGTCAAGTTCAGCGATAAGATCGAAGTAGGCACGATGATCGAGACGCCGGCCGCCGTCCTCGTCGCCGATGATCTGGCCGCTGAGTGCGACTTCTTCTCCATCGGCACGAACGACCTGACCCAGTACACCTGCGCTCTGGACCGCCAGAACGCCAAGCTGGAGCCGTTCTTCGACCCGCACCACCCTGCCGTCCTGAAGGCCATCCAGATGACCATTGAAGCGGGCCACCGCCACAACATCTGGGTCGGCATCTGCGGCGAGCTGGGCGCAGATACAGCTCTGACCGAGACGTTCCTCCGGATGGGCGTCGATGAGCTGTCCATGAACGCCAAGAGCATCCTGCCCGTGCGCAAGATCATCCGCAGCGTGGATCTGAGCAAGCCTTCGCCCAAGAACATCTGACCACAGAAAGCTTGAAAGATCGGCACAGCCCCCGAGCGGGAACTCCGCCCGGGGGCTGTTTTTACCCGTTGGAAACAAGACCGAATTTCATGCATCGGCCTTGAAACAAGCGGCGCTTTCATGGCAAAACGCTTCACAATGATAAAGCGAAATGCTATACTATATCTAAGTCATTCCGCCGCACAAATCTGTTCAAACTGGGAGGATCGGCATGACTCAACCTTTGATCCGTCTTTTTATCAAACGCCCCGAGGACACCAAGGAACCGGCGGTCCGCACCGCCTACGGCAACCTTGCCAGCATCGTGGGCATGGCGTGCAACATCCTGCTGTGTCTGGGCAAGCTGACGGCGGGCACGCTGTTCGGTTCTATCGCCATCATGGCCGATGCCCTGAACAACCTTTCGGATGCGTCGTCCAATATCGTCAGCCTCATCGGCTTCCGTCTTGCGTCCAAAGCGCCGGACGCTGAGCACCCCTACGGCCATGCCCGGTATGAATATCTTGCCGGACTGGTGGTCAGCGTGACCATCCTCGCCATCGGGCTTTCGCTGGGCAAGGAGTCCATCGGAAAGGTCCTTCACCCGACGCCGGTGGCGTTCAGCTGGCTCAGCGTGGCGGTGCTGGCGGCGTCCATCCTCGTCAAGCTCTGGATGAGCGGCTTCAACCGCAAGGTGGGCCAGCTCATCGGGTCCGAAACGCTGCTGGCGACTGCTGCCGATAGCCGGAACGATGTCCTGACTACCAGCGCCGTTCTGCTGGCCACGGTCCTGTGCAGCCTGACCGGCTGGGACATCCTCGACGGCCTGATGGGCGTGGCGGTGGCAGCGTTCATCCTGTGGTCCGGCTGGGGGCTGGTCATGGATACCCTCAGCCCGCTGCTGGGCGAGACACCCTCGCCGGAACTGGTGGAGCACATCGAGCAGACCGTGATGAGCTATCCGGGCGTTCTGGGAATGCATGATCTGATGGTCCACGACTACGGGCCGGGACATCAGTTCGCGTCCCTGCATGTGGAGTTCCCGGCAGAGACGGACCCGCTTTCTGCCCATGATGTCATCGACAACATCGAGCGGGATTTCCTGAAAAAAGACAACCTTCAGGTGACCATCCACTATGACCCCATCGTGACCTCGGATGCACAGGTCGGGGTCCTGCGGAGCCGCCTGATGGAAAAAGTCCGCCGGATCGACCCGCAGCTGTCCATCCACGATCTGCGCATCGTTCCGGGCGAGACCCATACGAATGTGCTGTTCGATCTGGTGTTTCCGGCGGGATACACCGGCGACCAGAACGCCGTTTTGGCAGAAATGTGCAGCTTCGTCACCGAGCAGGACCCGAAGTACAGCTGCATCATCAAACTGGAGCAGAGCTATGCGTCTGCGGTCCAGAAATAACAGGGGGGAAGTACCAATGCTGAACGAGACTTACCGCGGGATGCTGGCGCACAAGAGCGTCATCCGCGAAACTTTTATGTATGGCAAACAGCGGGCCGCAGAGATCGGCTATGAGAACGTGTTCGATTACTCGCTGGGCAACCCCAGCGTGCCCTGCCCGCCCCAGTTCACGCTGGCGATGCAAGACCTGCTGACCCAGGAAGAGCCGGTCGATCTGCACGGCTACTGCCCCAGTCAGGGCGACCCGGGCTTCCGCACGGCGGTCGCGGCCCATCTGGCCAAGACGTTCGGTCTGCCGTATGTCCAGAACGATATCTTCCCCACCACGGGTGCAGCGGGCGCCATCGCCCACGCCATCCGCGCGGTGACCAAGCCCGGGGACGATGTGCTGACCTTTGCGCCCTACTTCCCGGAATACGGCCCCTACGTCGAGGGCACGGGCGCACACCTCAAGGTGGTCCCGCCGCAGGCCCCGGCGTTCCAGCCGAACCTCGACGCCTTTGAGGAGATGCTGACCGAGAACGTCACCTGCGTCCTCATCAACACCCCCAACAACCCCACCGGCGTGGTCTACTCTGCGGAGACGCTGACCCGCATGGCCGAGCTGCTGACCGAAAAGAGCAAGGCGTTCGGCCACAACATCTTCCTCGTCAGCGACGAGCCGTACCGCGATATCGTCTTCGACGGCAAAAAAGTGCCCTATCCGGCAGCGTTCTATCCCCACACCCTGACCTGCTTCTCCTTCTCGAAGAGCCTGAGCCTTCCGGGCGAGCGGCTGGGCTATGTGGCGGTCCGCCCCGGCTGTGAGGGCGAGGACGTCCTCGTGGATATGATGGCGCAGATCTCCCGCTTCACGGGCCACAACTGTCCGCCCAGCATCATCCAGCGCGCCGTGAGCCGCTGTCTGGACGTCACGAGCGACCTTTCGGTGTACGAGACGAACATGAATCTGCTGTACGACAAGCTCAAGGCGCTGGGCTTCGAGGTCGAGCGCCCCGGCGGGACCTTCTACATCTTCCCGAAGGCGCTGGAAGAGGACGCGAATGCGTTCTGCATGAAAGCGCGGGAATTTGACCTGCTGCTCGTGCCCAGCGATACCTTTGGCGTCAAAGGACACGTCCGTCTGGCCTACTGCATCGATACCGAAAAGGTCGAGCGCAGTCTGTCTGCCCTCGAAAAGCTGGCGGCAGCCTACCAATAATGCCGAACGCTCTGCCTGTATCTGGCAGTACGAGCAGGGCTGTTGATATCTATTGCGATTGTAAGAGAGGAAAGGGAAATCGATATGGAAAAGATCAAAATGACCACTCCGCTGGTCGAAATGGACGGCGACGAGATGACCCGTGTGCTCTGGAAGAGCATCAAGGACGAGCTGATCCTGCCGTTCGTGGACCTCAAGACCGAGTATTATGATCTGGGTCTGCCCAACCGTGACGCGACCCGCGATCAGGTGACGGTGGAGGCCGCCGAGGCCAACAAGAAGTACGGCGTGGCGGTCAAGTGCGCGACCATCACCCCGAACGCCCAGCGGATGGACGAATACAAGCTGCATGAGATGTGGAAAAGCCCCAATGCGACCATCCGCGCCGCACTGGACGGCACGGTGTTCCGCGCTCCCATCATGATCGACAGCATCAAACCGGCGGTCCGGAACTGGAAAAAGCCCATCACCATCGCCCGCCACGCTTACGGCGATGTCTACAAGGCGACCGAGTTCCGCATCCCCGGCCCCGGCAAGGCAGAACTGAGCTTTACCGGCGAGGACGGGACCAAGCAGACCGCGACCGTCTACGATTTCGAGTGCGGCGGCGTGCTGCAGGGTTCTTACAACAAGGATTCCTCCATCCGCAGCTTTGCCCGCAGCTGCTTCAACTACGCACTGGACAAAAAGCAGGACCTCTGGTTCGGCGCAAAGGATACCATCTCCAAGAAATACGATCACACTTTCAAGGACATCTTCCAAGAGGTGTATGACACGGAGTACAAGGAAAAGTTCGAAGCAGCGGGCATCTCCTACTTCTACAGCCTGATCGACGACATCGTGGCCCGCGTCATCCGCAGCGAGGGCGGTTTCGTCTGGGCGTGCAAGAACTACGACGGCGACGTGATGAGCGACATGGTGTCCACGGCCTTTGGTTCGCTGGCCATGATGACCAGCGTTCTGGTCAGCCCGGACGGCAACTATGAGTTCGAAGCCGCCCACGGCACGGTCACCCGCCACTACTACAAGTACCTGAAGGGCGAGACGACCTCCACCAACCCCATGGCGACCATCTTCGCATGGAGCGGGGCGCTGAAGAAGCGCGGTGAACTGGACGGTCTGCCCGAGCTGGTCAAGTTCGGCACGGCGCTGGAAGAAGCCAGCCTGCAGACCCTGAATGAGGGCATCATGACCAAGGATCTCTGCGTCTTGGCCGAGGGCATCACCCCCACCTCCGTGGACAGCGACGGCTTCATCAAGGCCATCCGCCAGCGGCTGGAAGCAAAGCTGTAACTCCAGTTTAGAAGCATGGGGCTGCTGCAAAACAGCTCTCTGAAAATAAAATGCACAAAACCCGGAACCCTTTCGGGGCCAAAATGGCTCAAAAAGGGTTCCGGGTTTCTGATTTTGTGCGATTTCTTTGTACAAGCTGCGTGTAGGCTGCGATCGCATTTTGGGTTTGCGGCAGCCCCATCAGAGGGGAAGATCAGCTGTTGGAGCTGTTGACCACGATCTTTTTCGCGGGGAGCTTGCCCATGGCGGAGCTGTCAAGGCTGTGCTCCATGGAAGCGCCGTAGGCAGCAAGGGCATCCTGCAGCTCGTCACTCTTCATGTCGGAGAGGACCTGCGCGCGGACCGTGCTCAGCGTGTTGGCGGCCAGCGGGTCCAGACGGACGGCCATCATCATGGAAAGGGACGAATACTGCACAGCAGCGGCTTCGCCGTAGGACAGGCCGCGGATGGTGTCGGCAGAGCCGTCGATGGTGAATGCAGAATCAATGGTGCTGCTGCTCAGCAGTTCGGTCTGCAGCGAGGTGGTGCTGTCGGAGGGAACGGTGGAATCCAGCACCGCGTAGATGCCGCTCAGCGCGTTGGAAGCCGCCGTGTTGAAGGTGGTGAACTGGCTGTTGGCATCGGCGGGGATATCGCTGTTGTAGCCGTCCACAGCGGCCTGTGCCAGCGAGAGCATCTCGGCCTTCTGGTCATCGTCGGCAAAGGCGTAGGTGCTGGTGTTGTAGAGCGGGATGGTGTAGTAGGCCAGCTCGACCATCTCATTCTGGAGGTGGCTGGTCAGGTCGGCGTCCGAAACGGGCGTCTCACCGGCTTCGCCGTACACGAGGTCCAGCAGGTCGCTGCTCTTGATGAGGATGCGCTCGAAGCGCTGGATGGTCTCCAGACCGATGCCGTTGGCCTTGTAGGTGTCGCCGTACTGGTCCATCAGCTGGGAAGCGTAGCTGTCGGCCTGTGCTTCCTCGGCCTCGGTCAGCTGACCGCCCAGCTCGTCAAAACGGGCTTCGACGGCGGCGTACAGCTCCAGATTCTTCTGGGTCTGGTCGGCAACGTAGTCGCTGACAGTGGCTGTCTCGCCGCTGTCGGAATCGGTGGTGATGGTCTCTTTCAGGAAGCTCTTGACGTTGGTGGTGTCCTGATCGGAGGAAGCGAGGCTGGCGGCGGACTGGTACGCATTGTACTGGGCCAGCAGATACAGGCCGGAGGTGATCTCCGCATCCCCGATGCTGCCCACAGTATCCGGGGTGGAGATGACGCAGCCCGCAAGGCCGAGCGCCAGCGCGGCCGCGCAGAGAAGGGCAAGAAGTTTCTGTTTCATAATAGTCTCCTGTTGATTTGTATCAAACCTCTCAGGTCCGCTCACGCGAGGACAGAGAGGTTATTTTTGAGATAAAATATCCGCCATGGCCTTGAGGATGCTTTGCAGCAGTTCCAGCGGCTTTTCGTCCGGCTGAAGGGTGACGGAGAGATACGGTTTGTTTCCGGCCCCGGCGGTGACGCGGCCGCCGAAGGCCACCAGAAGCCCGCGGATCATCGGGACGTCCAGCGTTTCGACCTGAAGCACGAGGGTGTCCTTTTTCTGGGTGACCTCGTAGACGCCCACGGCCGATGCCTGAACGCGGACCAGCGAGACGTTGACCAGATCGCTGACCGAAGGGGGTGGGTCGCCGTAGCGGTCGATGAGTTCATCCAACACATCGGCGGCGTCCTCCGGCGTCTGGATGGCCGCGATGCGTTTGTAGGCTTCGATGCGGCCCGGGCCGTCGGCGATATACTTTTCGGGGATGTAGGCATCCACCCGCAGGTCCACAAGGCATTCGCTCTTGTCGCGCTGGATGGGTTCGCCCTTGGCCTGTGCGATGGCCTGACCCAGCATCTTCACATAGAGGTCATAGCCGACGGCTTCCATGTGTCCGTGCTGGCTGTGGCCCAGCAGACTGCCCGCGCCGCGGATCTGCAGGTCGCGCATGGCGATGCGGAAGCCGGAGCCGAATGCGGTGAACTCGCGGATGGCGGAGAGCCGCTTCTGGGCGATGTCGGTCAGGGTCTTGTCCCGCTTGAAGGTGAAATAGGCATAGGCTTTGCGGCCGCTGCGGCCCACGCGTCCCCGAATCTGGTACAGCTGGGCCAAGCCCATCCGGTCGGCATCCTCGATGATGAGGGTATTACAGTTGCGCACGTCGATGCCGGTTTCAATGAGGGTGGTGCAGACCAGAATATCGATCTCGCCGTTCAGCAGGTGCTGCCAGACGGGGTTCAGCTCTTCCTCAGTCATCTTGCCGTGGGCGATGCCGACCCGTGCGCCCGGGACCATCTGGCTGACGTGGGCGGCGGTGGATTCGATGTTGTCCACCCGGTTGTGCAGGTAGTAGACCTGACCGCCGCGCGCCAGCTCTTTTTTCATGGCTTCCGCCAGAATGACGTCATTGTATTCGAGCACGAACGTCTCCACCGGCTGGCGCTCGATGGGCGGCTGCTCGATGGTGGACAGGTCGCGGATGCCGCTCATGGCCATGTTCAGGGTGCGGGGGATGGGGGTGGCCGAAAGGGTCAGCATGTCCACGCCGATGAAGCTTTCCTTCAGCTTCTCTTTGTGCTTGACGCCGAACCGCTGCTCCTCGTCGATGATGACAAGGCCGAGGTCATGGAAGCGGACATCCTTCGACAGCAAACGGTGCGTTCCCACCACGATATCCACGCTGCCGGCCTGTAAGCCGCGCAGCGTTTCTTTCTGCTGCTTGGCGGTGCGGAAGCGGGAGAGCATCCCGACCTTGACCGGGAAGGCTTCCATGCGGGAGAGGATGGTGTTGTAGTGCTGCCACGCCAGCAGAGTGGTGGGGGCCAGAATGGCGCACTGTTTGCCGCCCATGACGCACTTGAACGCGGCCCGCAGGGCAACTTCGGTCTTGCCAACGCCCACGTCGCCGCAGAGCAGACGGTCCATGGGATAGCCTTTTTCCATGTCCTTCTTGATCTCGGCGGTGGCGTTCAGCTGGTCGTCCGTCTCGTCGTAGTCGAAGCGGGCCTCGAAATCGCTCTGCCAGTCGCCGTCGGGCGGGAAGGCATAGCCGGTGGCCTGTCGGCGGCGGGCGTACAGCTCGATCAGCTCCTGCGCCATCTCCTCGGTGGCCTTTTTGACCTTGGCGCGGGTGCGCTGCCATTCTGTGCCGCCCAGCTTGGCCAGCTTGACTTTTTCTTCGTCGCCGGGGGCGGTGTAGCGGCTGAGCAGGTCCAGCTGGGTGACGGGCACATACAGCACGTCCGAGCCGGAATACTGAATTTTCAGGTAATCTTTGATCGCGCCCTGCACTTCCAAGCGCTGGATGCCCGCATACATGCCGATGCCGTGGCTCTGATGCACCACATAGTCACCGGGTTTGATGTCCGACAGGCTGGACAGGGCGTTTTTGTTCTTTTTGCGCTTTTTGGCTTCGGTGGCCTCGTCCAGACCGTGCCGCCGGGACGAGATGACTGCTGCATGGGCGAACGGGAAGGTGCACCCGGCGGTCAGATGGCCCGGAAGCACCTGCACCAGCCCTTTCGCGGGCCGGACGTCCCGGCTCATGCTGACGGCATAGCCTTTGTCGGCAAGGTCGCGGGTCAGTGCCGCCGCACCTTTGGGCGTGCCCGCGAACAGCGTCACCGCGTATCCCTGCGCGATGAGCGGGTCGAGGTCCTCCCGCAGAGACGCCATGTCGCCGCCCCAGTTGGGGGCCGCATAGGCTTCGGCGTTGATGAGATCCTTCAGCTTGAACTCATTTATACCGCGCAGGAAGTTCTCGCAGAGCAGGGTGCTCTGCTTCTGCGCGTCGATGGCGAGGTCGTCCATGGTCTGGTAAAGTACATCCAGATCAGGGCAGATGACGCCCTCTTCCAGAAGCCCGGTCAGCTCTTCGCCGCGCCGGAACTCGGTGGCTTTCTGGGCGTCCCGGATGCCGCCCACTTCGTCGAGGACGAAGATGGGGCTGTCGAGGTGGTTCAGCAGGGTGGCGGGCTGGGGATAGCGCAGACCATAATACTTGTCCATGGCTTCGGGCATCAGGCCGCTGTCCAGCTGGGCAAGGTCGGCTTCCATGGCCTTTTCCATGGCGGTGCGGTGCTTGCCGCGCGCCTTTTTCTGGGCCGCACGGAGGGCGTCCGCCGTTTCGGCGGTGTTGCCGAACAGCACTTCGCGGGCAGGAGAAAGATAGATCTTTTCCAGCGCACCGTCCCGCCGCTGGGTGAGCAGGTCGAACGATGCCAGCGAATCGATCTCGTCATCCCAGTATTCGACACGGGCGGGCTGGCGCATATCGGGGGCGTAGATGTCCACGATGTCGCCGCGGACGCTGAACTGGCCCGGGCCGTCCACCTGACTGCGGCGGACGTACCCGGCGGCGAACAGCCGCGCCGTCAGGGCTTCGCGGTTGTAGACCATCCCGGGCTTGAGGGTCAGGGTGTTTTTCAGGAACTCGTCCCGGGGAACGGTGTATTGGAGCAGGGCTTCGGCGGGGACGCAGACGGCGTTCAGCCGCCCGCCCGCGAGGGAGCCGAGGACCGACAGCCGCCGGTATTCGTACTCGCGGCCCGCGCCCTCCACCGGGCGGAGCATGAAGTCCCGGGGCGGGAACACTGCCGCCGTCAGGCCGAGAGCCTTGAGGTCGTCGGCAAAATGGGTCGCTTCGGCCTCACCGGGCGTCACGATGCAGAGCGTCCGGCCAAGGTCTTTTTGCAGGGCCGCATACAGCAGGGCGCGGCCCGCCGGGGGCAGACCAAACAGCGCTGCGGGACCCGGTGTGGCAAGGCTTGCAGAAATTTTCTGGTACTCTGCCGTGTTTTTCAGCAGGGATTCGTACATCGTGGACCTCCTCTCATAGGGGATGATAAGACTTTATGTGAGCCAGTGGGCGGGGAGTTTTCCTAAGCAAGTGGTCCGACGGGTGGGACCCTGTTGCCGAAGGCAATAGGGCGGGGTATGGAATCCCCGAATCACTTGCGTGGAAAAGCTCCCCGGACGCTGGCGATTAACGGCCTTTACCCGTTATACTTGCTCTGGGCCAGCCCCAGTTTCCCATCCATGATGAGCTTTGCGGCGGCTTCGAGGTCAGGGTAGCGGTCGGTCAGCGCCTTGGCCTCCTCCGGCGGGAACTTGCCGAGCACCCAGTCGGCCAGATCGTAGTCCGGGTGCGGCTTTGCGCCCACGCCGATGCGGATGCGGGGGAAGTTCTCGCCGCCCAGACGGGCGATGATGCTCTTCAGGCCGTTGTGGCCGCCCGCAGAACCGGAAGGCCGGATGCGCAGCTTGCCGGGGTTCTGGGTGATGTCGTCGCACAGGACGATGACGTGATCGGCAGGGATCTTGAAGAACCCTGCCAGCGGGGCGATGGAATCGCCCGAAAGGTTCATGTAGGTCAGCGGCTTCAGCAGAACGACCTTGTGGCCGTCCACTTCGCCCTGTCCCCACAGGCCCTGAAATTTGGTTTTGCTGACCGCGATGCCCCACTTGCCGGACAGATAGTCCAGCGCGGCAAAACCGGCGTTGTGGCGGGTCCCATCGTACTTGGACTCCGGGTTGCCCAGACCGGCGATCAGCCAGATATCATTTGCGTTCATAGATTCGATAGCCTTTTCTTTTTTGGATTTGCTCGAAAGCAAGTTCTTAGTATATCATACGCGCGTGCAAAAAGATATACATTATAGCGAAAAATCCCTGCGTGCACAAAAGAACCCTCTCCACACAAGGGCGGAGAGGGCGGTTGCGGAACGGGAAGGCTTACTTGCCCTGCTCGTCCTCCAGCTTCTTCTTTTTGGCGATGTAGGCTTCCATCTTGGGAGCGGCCCAGCCTTCCAGATTGGTCTGGCGGTCGCGGGCGATGCCCAGCGCCTGTGCGGGCACATTCTTGGTGATGGTGCTGCCGGCGGCCGTGTATGCGCCGTCGCCGACCTTGACCGGCGCCACCAGATTGGTGTTGCAGCCGATGAAGCAGTAGTCGCCGATGGTGGTGCGGAACTTGTCCTTGCCGTCGTAGTTGCAGGTGACCGTGCCGCAGCCGAAGTTGCAGTACTTGCCAACGTCGCTGTCGCCGATGTAGGTCAGATGGCTGACCGTGTTGCCGCGGGCGAAGTTGGAGTTCTTCGTCTCTACATAGGCGCCCAGATGCACGCCGTAGTCCGTGACGGTGTTGACGCGGACATGGGTGAAGGGACCGATGTTGTTGTGTGCGCCCAGATGGGAGCCGTAGACCTGACTTGCGTTGACGGTCGTGCCCTCGTCGATGGTGCTGTCCTCGATCAGGCTGTTGGGGCCGATGACGCAGCCCGCACCGATGACGGTCTTGCCGCGCAGGATCGTGCCGGAAAGGATGGTCGCACCCGGTGCGATGACGACGCTCTCGTCGATCTCGACGGTGCGGCTCTGGATGCGGACACCGTTCGCGATGTGGCGGAGCAGAACTTCTTCACGGCTCGATTCGGCGGCGTCCAGCTGTGCGCGGGCGGCTTCCAGTGCAGAATTGGAAATGGATCCCATAATAACCCTCCTTGGGAAGATGCATTGCTGTGCGGACCGCAGAAAGGGAGAAATTCCGACAAAGTTGTGAAAAGCGGTCCACATCAAAATTTATTGGATAGAAAGATGTATCCAACAAGCCGAAAAACGGCTTCAGAAAACAAAAACCTCTCGAAATCTTTCCCATTCTATATTACCGAAAAACTCAGTAAAATGCAAGAGTTTGTACAAAATTTATCAAACAAATTCGGTGTTTTGCACGGTGGCAAGAAAGGGATTTTCTGGTATAATGATTAAGCATTCACATGACAATGTTCATCGTATCAGAATTGTGTGCAAACGATGAGACCGCCGGAGCAGAGCACCGGAGGCCATAATTGGGAGGTAAACAACGCATGAGCAAAAAGTATCTGTACTACTTCAGCGAGGGCAACGACGCCTTCGGCGGCGACAAGGTCACCATGAAGAACACTCTGGGCGGCAAGGGCGCTGGTCTGGCAGAGATGACTGCAGCCGGCATGCCGGTCCCGCAGGGCTTCACCATCACCACGGAAGCCTGCACCCAGTATTATGCAGACGGCCGCCAGATCAATGATGAGATCACTGCTGACATCTTCGAGCACGTCAAGGGCCTGGAGAAGATCACCGGCAAGACCTTCGGCGATAACGACAACCCCCTGCTGGTCTCCGTCCGTTCCGGCGCACGTCAGTCCATGCCCGGCATGATGGACACCATCCTGAACCTCGGCCTGAACGACGAGGCTGTTGAGGGTCTGGCAAAGAAGACCAACAACCCCCGTTTCGCATACGACTGCTACCGCCGCTTCGTCCAGATGTTCGCAGACGTCGTTATGATGGTCCCGAAGAGCCTGTTCGAAGTCGAGATCGATAAGATGAAGGAAGCCAAGGGCGTCAAGAACGACGTGGACCTGACGGCTGACGACCTGAAGGAATTGGTCGGGACCTTCAAGAAGATCTATGAGGAGAACGAGGGCAAGCCGTTCCCCCAGGATCCCCGTGATCAGCTGATCGAGGCTGTCAAGGCTGTTTTCCGCAGCTGGGACAACCCCCGTGCAAACGTTTATCGTAAGATGAACGAGATCCCCTACGAGTGGGGTACTGCTGTCAACGTTCAGCAGATGGCATTCGGCAACTCCGGCGACCGTTCCGGCACTGGCGTTGCATTCACCCGTGACCCCGCCACCGGCGCAAAGAAGCTGATGGGCGAGTACCTGATCAATGCACAGGGCGAGGACGTCGTCGCCGGCGTGCGCACTCCTTCTCCCATCAGCCACCTGAAGGATCAGATGCCTGAGGTGTACGATCAGTTCGTTGAGATCGCGACCCGTCTGGAGAACTACTTCCGCGATATGCAGGATATGGAGTTCACCATTGAGGACGGCCACCTGTATATGCTGCAGACCCGTAACGGCAAGCGTACCGCTCAGGCTGCTCTGCAGATCGCCTGCGATCTGGTGGACGAGGGCATGATCACCGAGCAGGAGGCTGTCCTGCGCGTGGAGCCCAAGCAGCTGGATACCCTGCTGCATCCCCAGTTCGACGCAGCTGCCCTGAAGGCTGCCGAAGTCGTCGGCAAGGGCCTGGCAGCTTCTCCCGGTTCCGCCTGCGGCCAGATCGTCTTCACTGCTGAGGAAGCAGAGGAGAAGGTCAAGTCCGGCGAGATGAAGAAGGTCGTTCTGGTCCGTCTGGAGACCTCTCCCGAAGATATCGTTGGCATGCAGGTCTCTCAGGGCATCCTGACCGTCCGCGGCGGTATGACCAGCCACGCAGCCGTCGTTGCACGCGGCATGGGCACTTGCTGCGTCTCTGGCTGCGGCAATGACAACGACGTGAAGATCGACGAAGAGGCTAAGACCTTCGAGATCAACGGCCACAAGTTCGTCGAGGGCGACTGGATCTCCATCGACGGCTCCACCGGCAACATCTACGGCGAGCAGGTCGCTACCGTGGCCGCTACCGGCAACAAGAACTTCAACCGCTTCATGGGCTGGGCAGACGCAGCACGTCAGCTGCTGGTCATGACCAACGCCGATAACCCGCGTGACGCACAGCAGGCAGTGGATCTGGGTGCTGAGGGCATCGGCCTGTGCCGTACCGAGCACATGTTCTTCGCTGAGGACCGCATCAAGGCTGTCCGTGAGATGATCTGCGCCCGTACCGTTGAAGAGCGCGAGGCTGCTCTGGCCAAGGTCGAGCCGTTCCAGCAGGGTGACTTCGAGGCGATGTACCGCATCATGGGTGAGCGCCCGATGACCATCCGTTATCTGGACCCGCCTCTGCACGAGTTCCTGCCCACCAAGGACGAGGACATCAAGGAACTGGCCGCTGATATGGGCATGACCTTTGAGGACCTGAAGAACGTCGTTGCATCTCTGCACGAGTTCAACCCCATGATGGGTCACCGTGGCTGCCGTCTGGCTGTCACCTATCCCGAGATCGCAGCAATGCAGACCCGCGCTGTCATCAAGGCAGCTCTGAACGTCTCTGCTGAGACCGGTTACATGATCACCCCGCACATCATGATCCCGCTGGTCGGCGAGGTCAAGGAGCTGAAGTTCGTCAAGGACGTTGTCGTCAAGGTCGCTGACGAGCTGATCGCGGCTGCTGGCGTTGATATGAAGTATCAGGTCGGTACCATGATCGAGATCCCCCGTGCAGCCCTGACTGCCGGCGAGATCGCCAAGGAAGCTGAGTTCTTCAGCTTCGGCACCAACGACCTGACCCAGATGACCTTCGGCTTCAGCCGTGATGACGCTGCCAAGTTCCTGGGCGCATACTACGAGAACAAGATCTACGAGAGCGATCCGTTCCAGCATCTGGATCAGATCGGCGTCGGCAAGCTGGTCAAGATGGCTGCTCACGACGGCCGTGAGACCCGTCCCGATCTGGGTCTGGGCATCTGCGGCGAGCACGGCGGCGATCCCACGAGCGTCGAGTTCTGCCACAACGTTGGTCTGGACTACGTCAGCTGCTCTCCCTTCCGTGTGCCTATCGCTCGTCTGGCTGCTGCACAGGCTGCTATTAAAAATCCGAGAGCGTAAGGAATTTATAACGGCTTACCGTTAAAAAGAAATCATAAAATAAGGCTCACCGTCAATTTGGCGGTGAGCCTTATTTGTTTGTTCATCTGGCGGATGAATTGAGTTTAATATCAAAGCGCAATTTCGGCTTGCGAAACGGAAAAAACACGCGGATGATTTCTTGAATTGCGAATATATACATAGTTACTACGCATAAAACAAAAAATATTTGCATATACTCTTGAATTTTTTGTGAATTAGAGGTATGATATCAACTATCGACGTCGGATGTCGAGATTATGTGAAAGGGGAATCGATCCTATGTCTTTTAAGAAAGTTGCTGCGGTCGTCAGTTCTCTGCTTCTGATGCTCGCCGTGGTTCCTTCTGCGTTTGCCTGCACGGCGCTTTATGTCGGCAGCGATTACACGGAGGACGGAACGACGATGTTCGGCCGCATCGAAGATCTGGGAACCAACGATTACAACAAGCTGTTCTACGTCAGCGCTGCCGGCAACCACACGGCCGGTGAACTGTACGAGGGCTGCTATGGCTTTACTTACACCTTTACCCACGACAGCTACCGTTATACGGCCCGCCGTGACGACAATGGTCTGGGCGTCTGCCCCGACTGCGACGGCACGCACGACCACACGCCGTATGAAGAGGCTGGCACGAACGAAAAGGGCGTGATGGTCTCTGCGACCGAGTCCCTGTACGGCATGGACGCTGTGCTGGACGTGGACCCCTATGTGGATGACGGCATTGAGGAAGCCGAGATCACGACCGTCCTGCTCAGCGAGGCATCGACCGCGCGGGAAGGCGTGGAGCTTTTGGCTTCCATCTACGATAACGCTGGTGCAGCGGGCGGTTCTGGCGTGTTTATTGCCGACCAGAATGAGACTTGGTTCGTGGAGAACCTGACCGGTCATGAATACATTGCACTGAAGCTTTCCTCCAGCGTAGTGTTCATGCAGCCGAACATCGCCGCGATCGGCAAGATCGACCTTGACGATACCGACAACGTGATCGCTTCTGCAAATGTGATCTCTGTGGCACAGGAAGCTGGCACGTTCGTGGGCGACGCAGAGGCCAATGTCATTGACCTGAATGCCTCCTACAACGGCCCCAGCGAGTCTCCCCGCATGGCCGCTGGCCTGAACTATCTGAACGGTGTGGACACCTTCGAGGAGGACACCTACACCGAGCAGGATTTCGCCATGAGCAATGTCAACGAGAACGGTGAGATCGTTCCGGTCTACTCCAACATCAAGCTGACCAAGAAGTTCTCGGTGGAAGACGCCCTCAACTTCTTCAAGACCGAGCCGATCGCCAAGACCAACAACGTCGAGACGCATCTCTTTCAGGTCAGCAAAACGGGCGACCTGAACACGGCCATCGTCGAGTGGACTGCATTTGACGACAATGTGTACAATGCATTCGTCCCGTACTATCCGCTGCTGACGACCGACACCGCAGACTGCTACAAAGTCTCTCCGGGCGCGGTCGTTCGTTCGGACGAGCAGCCGACCGAGGGCGTCTGGTACAAGGATCAGAAGGGCAGATACTACACCTACCCTGAGAACTGGACCGATTCCTTCTATGGCGCACGCGACGCACTGTCGAACCTGCTGACCTACGGCAATGCTTCGGAGCTGGAAAAGTCCGGCGTCAAGACGGTTTACGCAAAGCTCCAGAAGGACATCATGAAGGACTTCGAGAAGATGAAGGCTGCCGTTGCTGCCGCTGACACGCTGGAAGCAAAACAGGCCGCCGCAACCAAGGCAAGCAACGCGATGAGCGAAAAGGTCCACAACACCACCGTGAAGATGTTCGACCATCTGCAGAACAAGCACGACTTCTGCGCATGGCTGAAGTCCCTGACGAATAAGGCCGCTTAAACAGAACAGGTTCGTTCGGCAGAAGCGCCGAAAGCGATTTTTCCTAGCATTTTGCCCCGCCCCGGTTTCCACAACAGGAAGCCGGGGCGGTTTTTTGTTGAAAATTTTGTGCTTTTTCTGCAAAGAACAGCAGCAGAACGAAACACGTTAAGCTTCCGGAACAAAAATACAACATAGACACATGAAAAATAGAGCCTATGAAGGAAGTTTGAGGAAAAACGTCGAAAATGAATAAAATAGCACGCTTTCTTGCGAAAAAGAATGTGATGTGGTAATATTTAACTAAGTATTGGCTTTTTCAGCCATCGATATGAGGGTATGTATGATCTGGAAAAAGAAAAAAACAGAAAATGTTTCGGAGCAGGAGCCGGAACCCGCAGAAAAACCAAAAAAATTCACACTAAAACGGCCGGTCATCCACGGGCGCAGGGTGATCGTGATCTGTGTTCTGGCCGTCATTCTGGCTCTCGCGGTCGTGGTGGGAGTGAGCTACAACAAGAAGATCGGGATCTTCTCGGAAAAGCTGCAAACCACGTTCTTCCACCTGTACTCCGAAAAGATCACGAATACACAGACCATCCGGCTGGTGGTCCTGTCGGACCTGCACAACGCGGAATTTGGCGAGGACAACAGCGAACTGATCGAGAAGGTCCAAAAGCTGTCGCCGGACCTCATTTTGCTGGCGGGCGACATGGTGGATAAAAACAGCGACAACACCGAGATCGTTTTGTCGCTCTGTGCCCAGCTCAAAGAAATTGCGCCAGTCTATTATGGGCTTGGAAATCACGAAGGAACGATGATGTACGTCAATGGAAACCGCATCGATTCCGACCTTCGCGCAGAGGGCATCAAGGTGCTCATCAACGATTCGGAGAACGTCACCGTCAAGGGCACAACGCTGTCCATCGGCAGCGTGGCGACCGGTCTCGCGGATTTTGACGAGTATTCGGCTCCGTTCGTCGAACAGTTTGAGCAGAAAGACACCTTGAAAATCCTCATTGCCCACTTCCCGGACCTGTTCTATGAAAAGTTGGCCGATGTCAATGTGGACCTTGCCGTGGCGGGCCACTATCACGGCGGTCAGGTCCAGCTGCCGCTGGTGGGCGGCGTTTACTCCGTGGACAACGGCTTGTTCCCCCAATACTGCAACGGCATGTTCTCTTTGACGAACGGGCATCTGTTCGTCACGCGCGGACTCGGCAACAGTCATCGATCCCCCCGGATCAATAACCGCCCCGAGATCGCCGTTATCGACATCAACGCCCGCAAAGACGGAACGGTCGTTGGAACAACAGACGAAAGTTAATGAAAATGAAAACACACGCAAAAAACGTTGAGAGAGGGGCGGAAAGATGATCACCGCATTCAATCTTCTGAAGCAGCTTCTCAAACTTTTCTTTATGGGCAGCGGGCTGTGGCTCCTGTGGAACATTCTGCATCTGCGGTGCGATATGAAATTTGCGTCCTTCAAGCGGGCGTTCCACAACCGGATGCACCGCAAAGCCGCCATTGCGCTGCTGCTGGCGGTTTATTTCACGGCCTACTGCGCCTGTTCCTACGTTTACAACGCCAATCAGGCGACCGAGGTCATCAAGCTGAACTACGAGGAAGCCTCCAAAGGGCAGAACCCCAACCAGACCCGGTTCAATGCGTCTCAAATCCTTTCGGATGAGATGCTGCAAAAGGTCATCGAGCGGGGGGCATACGACGTCACCACGAAAGAATTGGCGGCCTGTCTGCATCTCAGTTCATCCTTTGACAACAGCGGCTTGGGTGATGTGGACAACCTGAAAATTGCGACCGAATACCGGGTGCACTGTTCCTCAGACGTGCTGCAATATGACATCAAGCCCGACGAGCTGCTGAGCCTTTTGGCGGATGTCTATTATGAATATTTTCTGGAGAATTATGCAGAAAATGACCAAATTCTGAATCTGGACCTTGGCAGTCTGGACGACATGGATTACATGGACGTGGACGACTATCTCAGCATGAAGGCGTCTGAACTGAGCAGCTACATCAAGAACTTCGGCTATGAGGATTCCAGTTTCCGGATGGACGACACCGGCGAGACGTTCGCTTCGCTGGGCGAGAAGATCGACAACTTCAGCAATGTGGAGCTGGAACGCTACCGCTCCTTTGTGCTGCAAAACGGCCTGAGCACGGATAAAGTGGATTACAGCACCCGAATGGACTACGAGAACCGGCTGTTACAGGTCAAGTATGAGAAAAACATGGCGGCGTACAACGTCCGTTTAGAAGCCATCAACCTCTACGACGGCCAAATGGCCCGGATCGTTCTGGTCCCGACCAGCGACCTGAACAACGAGTTCTATATGTCCCGCACGAAAATTGGCGTGGACAACTTTGCGAACGAGGCGGACGACTATCTCAAGGATGCCACCGACCTGCGCAAACAGATGGAAAACAAGCAGTATGCGAACTCGCAAATTCAGAACGCCACCGCGAACTATCTGTTCTACAAACAGGCCGACGAGATGATCCTGAGCATGAAGCAGGAACTGGAGGACCTTGCGGCCCAGTCCAAGAAGCTGAGCGACGCCTATTTGCAGAAAAAGCGGAACGGTTACCTGTATCTGGCGCTGGTGCAGACCAACCTTCAAGCCCTGCTCGGCATGAAAAAGAGCCTGATCTACAGCGTCGGCTTTGTGGGGATGCTGGAACTGGCCATCCTGCTGCATGAGGTCTGCGTTGTGGAGAAGAAAAAGAGGGGCGAAGAAGGATGAAGGATTTTCAGATTTTACGATACCTCAAACAGTTCAAGTTCCTGATCGCCATCGGTTCGATTCTGGCAGGTCTGGTATTCTACTACATGGCCAACAACCGGATGCAGAGCTACACGGCATCCACGGTCATCCAGTACACCAACGCCGAGGCTGAGGACGGCCTTGCCCCGGACGGAACGAAGATCGACACCTCCGAAATTTACGGCTCCTATATCATCTCGAAGGTCATCCAGAACCTTGAAATGGACCCGTCCACGGCCAACATGGACAACATCCGGAGCAGCATCACCATCACGCCCATCATCACCGATGAGCAGCAGCAGATCTTCGACGGCAAGGTGGCGCAGGGCGAGGAAGCGTCGCTGATCGCGACCCGCTACAAAGTGACGTTCTATTCCGGCGTGGAGAACAACAAGGACTATCCGCGCACCATGCTGAACGAAATTCTGGACGTCTACACGGCCTATTACGGCGAGACGCACGTCAACTCGTCCCGCAGCGCGAACGGCGTCAATGACATCTACAGCAAGGGCTACGATTACATTGAGATGATGGATGTCATCGACGATTCGCTGACGTCCACGCTGCTGACACTGGACAGCAAAATTTCCGGTGATAGCAGTTTCCGGTCAAGCTCGACGGGCTATTCCTTCTCGGACCTGTACCGCGAATATGAACTGCTGCAGAACATTCAGGTCCCCAAGATCACGGCGAAGATCCTGGCCAGCAAGATCACCAAGAACCGGGACGTTCTGCTGAACAAATACCGAAACCGGAACAACAGCTTGTCCATCGACAATACCGCCTCGGCGGAGGAAATTCAAAAAATTCTCGGCGTCATCGACTCCTATGTGGAGATGATGAGCAGTTCCGGCAACACGAACATCACGTCGGATTACATTTTGCAGGATATCTATGACGATGTGACCGACGACGGGACCCAGCGGGTCAAAGCGGACCAGACGACTTCCTACGACAAGCTTCTGACCCGCTATGTGGAGGACCGCACGGCCAGCACCGCCAACGAGATCGATGCGGCCTATAATCAGTATATTTTGGAGACTTTCAGTGATGCGCCCGAGCAAAGCCCGCAGGATCAGCAGGACCAGATCGAAAGCGAGATCCACGCACTGGTCGATCAGATCAACGATCTGTACAACAACATGGAGCTGACCACCGACGAGTACAACGAGTATCTGGGCGCGGCGAATATTTCGGTGCTGTCCAGCGTGGGGGTCACCGAGAAGATCTCCATCAACAAGTTCACCCTGCTCATCGTCGTGGTGTTCGGTGTGTTCGGCAGTCTGGGCGCCATTGCGCTGGGTCGTTTGTGGGATATCATCGAATACTATATGTTCACGAACAAGGTCGTCAACCTGCCCAACCGTGCCCGGTGCGACCACTATATCGCCGATATGGAGAGCAAGATGCTGTCCAACAGCTTCATCTGCGTGGCGTTCCAGATCACGAACCTGCAGGAAGAGAACCGGCGCTTGGGCCGCAACACCGGCAACCAGATCATGAAGACCTTTGCCAAGGTGCTGACCAACATCTTCGTTCCGTCGAAGGACGTGTTCGTGTCCTACAACGATTCCGGCCAGTATCTGATCTTTGCGGAGAATTACAATCCGGAACAGACACAGGCCGCGCTGGCCCAGATGCGCACGGTCCTTGCCCAGCGGTGTGAGCGTGAGATGTACGACATCGAGTATCAGGAAGGCTTTGCGTGCACGGGCGCGGACCAGTGCTTCTACATCCGGAAGCTGCTCGCGAATGCCCTGCGCCGCCTGAAATTGGACGACCACAACGCCGTGCAGCGTCCTGCGGCACAAAACGCAGAAGTTCCGGCGGCGGAAAAAGCGCCCGATGAAACGGAACCGGACGGCGGAAAAACAACAAAATAAAAATGAGGTTGCGGAGATGAAGGTTATTGTGGTAGGCCCGGACAGCAAACGGGCCAAAGGAGGAATCTCATCGGTCATTCAGGCCATGAAGGAGAATCGCTGGCTGGTCGAACAGACCGGCATGGAGTTTTACCCGTCCTATCGGGAGGGGAGTCGGCTGTTCAAGGTGCTTTACGGCATGAAGCAGATCGCGAACTTTTCGCGGGTCGTGGACCAATACGATCTGGTGCACATCCACATGTCCATCAAGGGCAGCGCGGAACGGAAGATGAAGTATGCCCGCATCGCGAAGCGCCACGGGAAAAAGGTCGTGGTCCACATCCACGGCAGCAGCTTCCTGCAGTATTATCAGGGGCGGAAGCCGAACAAGCAGAAGAAACTGCAGCGGTGCTTGCAGACTGCCGACTGCGTTCTGGCGCTGTCGCCCCAGTGGAAGGCCGACTTGGAACAGACGGTGGGTCTGAACAACTGCGTGATGCTGCTCAACGGCGTCTCGCTGAAGCGCTTCCCGGCCAAGAACAAGCCGTTCGCGTCCCGGAACCTCGACATGCTGTTTCTGGGGCGTCTGGGCGTCCGGAAGGGGACCGATGACCTGCTTCTCGCGATGGAGCGGATGCAGAAGGATGGACTGCCCTTCCGCTGTGTGATGGCGGGCGACGGCCCAGTGGCTGAGTACAAGGAAAAGGTCCGGGCCATGGGGCTGAAAGAGCAGGTCACCTTTGCGGGCTGGATCAACGGAGCCGAAAAGCTGGTCCTGCTCGAGGACGCGCGGCTGCTGCTCCTTCCGTCCTACCATGAGGGTCTGCCGATGTCCATTCTGGAAGCGATGGCGGCGGGCGAAGCCATCATCAGCACGCCCATCGGCGGCATCCCGGAAGCCGTCCACGACGGCGAAAACGGCATTCTGGTCCAGCCCGGAGACGCCGAAGGGCTGTATCAGGCCATTTCCGCTCTGCTGAACGACCCCGGAAAGGCCGAGGCCATGGGCCGACGGAGCCGGGAGATCGTGGACGAAAAATACGACCTGAAAAAGCTCCACGAACAGCTGTACGCGGAGTATTGCCGGGTCCTTGAGGGGTGAACCATGAAAAAGGTGCTGCAGGTCCCCGGCTCGCTGAATCTGGGCGGCGCAGAGACGATGCTCGTCAACGTCCTGCGCGGCTTGGACCGGGAGAAACTGAACTTTGATTTCGTCGTTCCCGGCGCGGAACCGGGCTATTATGAGCCGGCTGTCCGCGCGATGGGGGCGCAGGTGCATCATATCCCCAAGCGGAGCGAATCATTCTGGAAGTCGCACCGGGAGTTTTACCGGGTCGTGAAAGAGGGCGGCTACAAGGTCGTTCATTTCCACACCCAGAACGCATTTTTCACGAGTCTGCAGGTCTTTCTGGCCCGCCGCGCCGGGGCCGAACGGATCGTTGTGCACAGCCATAACACGATGGATTGGCGCAGCGGCATGGCCCTGCGGCTCCATCCCTACTGCCGGAAGTGGCTCTACCGCAATGCGGACGTCCGGCTGGCCTGTGGGCGGGAAGCCGGTGTGTGGCTGTTCGGGACCGAGGACGGCGTGGAAGTCCTGCCGCTGCCGGTCCAGTGCGATAAGCTGCAGTTCGACGCGGCCCGCCAAGCGGCGCTGAAACAGGACGCAGGGCTGACCGGAAAGACGGTCTATCTCCATGTGGGCCGGTTCATGGAAGTCAAAAACCATGATTTCGTGGTCAAAATTTTTGCCGAACTGCATCGGCGTCAGCCGGACAGTGTGCTGCTGCTGGTGGGCGACGGCGAACTTCGCCCTGCTGTGGAAGCGCAGGTGAAAGAAGCCGGTCTGACCGGTGCGGTGCGGTTCTTGGGAAACATCTCGGATGTACCGGACAAGATGGTGCTGGCGGACGTCCTGCTCTTCCCCTCGAAATACGAGGGCTTCCCGACCGTGCTGCTGGAAGCACAGGCGGCGGGGCTGGAATGCTTCGTGTCGGACACCATCACGCCGGAAGTGCGGCTGACAGGCCGGGTCCATCCGCTGCCCCTGACCTCCAGTGCTGCAGAGTGGGCCGACGCAGTGCTGTCTGCGCCCCGGTCTGCGGACCGTGCGGCGGACAACGCTGCCGTGCGGCAAAAATATGATGTTTCGGTCGTGACGAAACGATTGGTGGAGCTGTACACCGGCCCGCTCCTCAAGGGAAAGGAAACCTGAATTGCTGATCAAACTGATCTATCTGGGCCTTGCCGCCGCCATGTTCTATTTCACACAGGGGGCTATCTCGGCGGGCGGCTTTGGCTTTATGTACCGCTACCTGTTCGGCATGGCCATCGTGGCGCTGGCCATGGCGGCGATGTTGTTCCACCCGCGGATGCGGCGGCTCAAAACGCTGGGCAAAGGCGTTCTGGTGCTGTCGGCGTCCTATGCGGTCACCGTGCTGTGGTCCGCGCTCATCTGGATCAAGGAGCTTGCTCCGCTGAAAACCATGACGCGCGGATTTTTCTTTCCGTTTTATCAGGTCATCGGCATTTTTGCGGCGGCGGCGACGCTGTATCTCTTCGGCAAAAACGGCATCTGGTACTGTCTGCTTGGCATGTGTCTGGGCAACGGCATCATCGTGCTGCTGGTGGTGGCCAAAGGCGGCGTGGGGCCGTTCATCGAAGAACTGATCCTTTTGCTCACGACCTTTGGCGAGATCACCGGCGCGATGATGCACGAGACCGAAGTTCACGACCTGACCTTTGCCTTTGGGCCGTTCGCGGTTTTGCTGGCGCTCTACCCGGAGCCAAAGAAAAAGGGCTGGTGGCTGGCCTGTGCTGTGGTGGGCTTTTTCCTGCTCGTCGGACTGAAGCGCATTGAGATCGGCGCCATCGGCATCGCGGTGGCCCTCTGCTTTCTGCTCAAGAAGATGCAGAGCGAGACGGCCCGCCGGGTGGCGAACCTCATCTGCGTGTTCGTCCTGCTGGCCAGCTTTGTGTACATCATCGCCATCCACGGCGGTTTGTTCGACTACCTCGAGACGATGGGCATGGACACCAAGGGCCGCGATATGCTGTACCGCTATGTCGCGCTGAAATATGAGATCTCGCCAACGTTTATGGGGCGCGGTCTGGGTTTCAGCAGCGAGCCGTGGGACCTGACCGGCCTGATCGGTTCGGAGTGGAAGGGTGTTCATCAGGACGCCTACCACAACGAGTTCGTCCGCATGTATGTGGAAGTGGGCTTTTTCGGCTATATTGCATGGTTCATCTTTTATCTGCCGGTCCGGGTGAATTATCTGTGGAAGCACGGCAGCCAGCGTGCGGGCGTTCTGGCCTTGTGCTACAGCATTTACTGCATGATCACCTATGCGACCGACAACACGCTGTATTATTACTATACCAATCTCGCAACGTTCATCCTGATGTTGTATGAACTGCTGCGGGAAGAACCGGAGGGGGACGATTATGAGCTTGAATCTGGCGAAGGCGAAAGTCTGGGTGAAGAGCACGCCGATCTATCCGATCCTGCGCGATGGCAAGGCAAAACTGCGGTGGAAACGCAGTAGGAACAAGTGCAGCCACGTCCTGACCGGCTCGTTCCCCAGCGCGCGGGCCATGGTAGAGGCATGCTGGCCCGAGCCGCAGAAGCAGACGCTGCAAAAACCTTTGCCGCCCGCAGGGGAAGCAGCGCTTTCGGTCATCATCCCGGTGTACAATGCGGAGAATTATCTGCGGGCCTGTCTGGACTCGGTGTTAAATCAAAAGTGCCCGTGGCCGGTGGAAGTCATTACGGTGAACGACGGCTCCAAGGATGGCAGCGCGGCCATTCTGGCGGAGTACGAAGCGGCCGGAAAAATTCAGGTGCTGACCAAGGAAAACGGCGGACTTTCCAGCGCACGGAATGCGGGCGTCGAAGCGTCTCATGGGCGTTACCTGACCTTTCTGGACTCCGACGACCTGCTGACGGACGGCAGCATGGAACGCGCTCTGAAAAAGGCACTGGACGAGGACTGCGATATCGTCCAGATGCAGTACATCCGCCTGTCCGGCGAGACGGAATACCCGTCCGGCGTCCGTCTGCCGGACGCTTCGCTGACGGAGTATGCGGAGATGTGCCGCATTCCGGGCCACGCCTGTATGAAGCTGTACCGGCGGGAGCTGTTCGAGGGCTTGCGCTTCCCGGAGGGTTACTGGTTCGAGGATACCATCGTGCACCTCATTTTGTTCCAGAAGTGCCGGAAAATGGGTTTTGTGCCGGAACCGGGCTATGTCTACCGCTATAACACGCAGGGCATCTCCTACAAAAAGCATACGTCCCTGAAGTGTCTGGAAGCTTACTACATCGTGCCCCGAGTGCTGGAACTTCGGAACGAGCTGGGCCTTGCGATGAACCAGACCGCATACGAAGAGGTGTTGTTCCACTTTGCGGGGCTGCTGTATCACCGCATCCGAAGTGTGGACCCGCCCACCCGCCAAGCGGTGTTCCTGCTCTGCTGTGAGACGGTGCAGGGGCTGAACTGGCCCAAGGGACGGACCACCGCCGAACCGATGCAGAGCTTGGAACAGGCATTCTGGACCAAGGATTACGGCTTGTGGGAGCTTTGCTGCCAGTGCTTTTGAGAGAGGAAACGACAAATGATCAGTATTGTGATCCCCATTTACAACGGCGGACGGTTTTTGCGGCCCTGTCTGGACTCGATCTTGTCCCAGTCCGTGCGCGAGCTGGAAGTGATCTGCGTGAACGACGGTTCCAAGGACGGGACCCAGTCCATCTTGGAAGAATATGCGGCCAAGGACCCGCGTGTTGTGGTCCTTCAGCAGGAGAATCAAGGAATTGCGGCTGCTCGCAACAGCGGCATGGACCGCGCCACAGGAGAATATCTCTGGTTCTTTGACGGTGACGACGTGATGCAGCCGGGAGCCGCCGAGGCCATGCTGCACCGGGCGCAGGAGACAGGCGCGGACCTCGTGATGGGAAACTATCAGTATTACCATCAGGTCAGCAAGGAGATCCAGACGCCGGGACAGCGGGTCAAAACCGTCGTCCTGCGGGGAAACGAGCGCATTCAGGCGGCGCACATCACGCCGTTGTGTGGGTGCAAGCTTTGGCGGACTGCGTTCCTGCGGGAACATGACGTCCATTTCTGGGCACTGAAGCTGGGCGAAGATACAACATTCTTCCTGCATGGGCTGGCGCTCTGCGAGACGGTGGCCATGCTGGACAAAAACATCTATTATTACCGCATCTACGACGGAAGCACCAGCTACACCTACTCGTTGAAGGAGCTGGAATTTATCAAGGCGTTCGACCGGATCGACCAATGGTATGCGGCGCAGGGCGATTTGGAAGCCTTCCGCCGGGAGCTGTTCTTCGACCGGATGTTCTACTACGTCTCGGTCCTCGACCGTCTGCCGCGCCACAAGAGCAAGCAGGAGCGGGAAGCGATTTTCGAGGGTTATATCAAGTCCCGGAACGAGCTGGATTTTTCGTCGGTGCAGGACCGCAGCGACATCATGGACCTTGTCCGCGAGTTCGACCGGCGGACCCAGAAGCGGACATTTTATGAGTCGGAGTCGTATGCGGTGGCGTACCGCACCGGCCGCAGGGCAAAGCATCTGCTGAAGAAACTGCGCTATGCCAAAAGCGGGGTCGAGCTATGAAAACGACCAAACGCAATGCGCCGGAACTGAGCGTCATCGTTCCGGTCTATATGGAAAAACTGCCAAAATTAAGCATCATTGTGCCCATCTACAAAGTGGAAGCGTTCCTTCCACAGTGTATCGAAAGCCTTCAGAAGCAGACCTTTCCGGATTTTGAGGTCCTGCTCGTCGATGACGGTTCGCCGGACAACTGCCCCGAGATCTGCGACGCGGCGGCGAAAGCGGACCCGCGCTTCCGGGCCATTCACCAGAAAAACGGCGGCGTTTCGGCGGCACGGAATACCGGCCTGAACGCCGCGCGCGGCGAATGGATCGGCTTTGTGGACCCGGACGACTTCGTGGCCCCGGCTTTTTACGAAACGCTGATGGCGTCCGCCGAACAGGCTGATGCCGACTGCGCGATGTGCGAGGTGCAGAATGTCACCTCGCGCGGAACGCCGACCGACCAGCTCCGCCTGTCCATGCCGGAAACGGTCCTGACCGGGCGTCAGGTCCTGACGGGGCTGGACAAAAAGGAAGTCATGCTCTGCCTCGTGCTGTGGAACAAGGTGTATCGGAAAGCGTGCTGGGCGGGGATCCAGTTCCCCGAAGGGCACGTCAACGAGGACGCCTATGTGTTCGCCGAGCTGTTTGCGCCGATGCAGAAGGTGGTCTGCGTCAAGGAGCCGCTGTATTGTTACCGGACCCGCGACGAAAGCATTATGACTTCCCGCAAAACACACGGAAGCTTGGACGAAGCGTGGGCGTTCCGACACTGTCTGGACTACTTCCACGACCACGGAATGCCGGAATACTACGCCATGACCGAAAAGCGGCTGTTCGCCAAACTGGTGGGCGTGTACTATGAGCTGTCCCCCGCAGAGCGGCGTTCGCTGGAAGCCAAAGCGGCGCGGAAAATGCAGTTGGACACGGTGAAGTTTTTGCAGAAAAATCACTGTCTCAGCGGGCGGACGCTGTTCCGCACCGTGCTGTTTCAGGCGGTTCCCGGGCTGTATGGAATGCGGCGGACAGCGTATCAAAAGAATCACAACATCGTGTAAAAAGGGGAGAAAAGGACTATGCCGGAAATCAGCATCATCGTGCCGGTCTACAAGGTGGAAGCCTATCTCCAAACCTGCATCGACAGCATTCTGGCCCAGACGTTCCAAGATTTTGAGCTGATCTTGGTGGATGACGGTTCGCCGGACAACTGCCCTGTGATCTGCGACGAAGCGGCTCGCAAAGACCCGCGCGTTCGGGTGCTCCACCAACAAAATGCAGGGATTTCCGCCGCGCGGAATGCGGGTCTAAAAATCGCACAAGGAAATTGGCTTGGATTTGTAGACTCAGACGACTTTGTTGCGCCGGAATTTTATGAGACACTTTATAGCGCGGCTAAGAAGAAAAATGTAAAGGGTGCAGTGTGTAGTAGTATCCAAATTGATGAAACAGGAAAACGCATTGAGCACTATACAGATTTGAATGTTTCAGATGGGGTTCGAACCTCTCAGGAGATTTGGTTGGATCAGAAGCAAAAAAAGGTTTGGGCACTGGCCTATATTGTTGTATGGAACAAAATTTATCGAAGAGAGATTTTCAATGATCTTTGGTTTCCAGAAGGGCGTAGAGGTGAAGATGTTTTTATCCAAACAGAACTGTATGGTCGCTTGGGACGACTTGCCTGTATTTCGAAACCACTATATTATTATAGGATTCGGCAAGAAAGCGCGATGCAAAGTACGCCAACGCTGAAGAGTCTTGATGCGGCATGGGCTTTTGAAAACTGTTTTCGTTATTTTTACAGCCACGGGATGAACGAAATGCTGGAAATGGCAGAAAGCCGTGTCTTTGCAAAGTTAAGTGGAGTCTATTATAGACTCCCGCCCGAAGAACGCCACAAGCCAGAAGTGCAGAAGGCCCGTAAGATGCAACGAGAATTAGTCAGAATTTTGCGAAAAGAACATTTGCTGACGGTGAGGGCGCTGTTCCGCACGGTGCTGTTTCAGGCGTTCCCGGGCCTGTATGGACTGCGGGTGCGGGGAGCCATCGAGCGGATGGACGCGGAACAAAAACAACGTTACAGCGAAGCAAGGTGAGAGGATGAAAGAGATCAGATGGATGGTGCGGCGGCTCCGCGCCATGAGCCCGGAAGAGCTGGTCTGGCGGGTCCGGGAAAAACAGCGGACCCGGCGGGAAAAGAAGGAATTTTACGCAAAAAACCTGCCCGTGACCGAAATCCCGCTGCCCGAAGAGCTGAAAAACCTGACGCCCGACGTGTCGCGGCTGAAGCTGAACTGGGAAAATCCCAACGGCTCCCTGTACGCCGGAATGCGGATGCTCGGCCTTTATGAGGAGACGGAGTGGCGGTATCGGTGGGATGCGGGCTTCCAGACCGAGAACACTTGGCCGACCGAGGTTTACTCGCCGGAACTGTCCATCGGCCAGCGGGCCGACATCGGCGACATCCGCACCAACTGGGAGCTGAACCGGCACTTCGTCTTTGCGATGCTGGCCAAGAGCTACTACGTCAGCGGCGACGAGCAGTTTTTGCACGAGCTGGAACACCAGTTCACCGATTGGAACCAGCGCAACCTCTTTTTGCACGGGGCCGAGTGGACCAGCGCCATGGAACTGGCCATCCGGGTGAACTCGTGGGTGTATGCGTGGTGCTTTCTGCGGCAGAGCGCGGCCCGCTGGAACAACGACGGGCTGGAGCCGCTGCTGGAGGCCATGTCTCACGGCATCCTCGGCATGACGGCCCACATCGTGCGGCATCGCGCCCACGGCTCGTCGGCGAACAATCATCTGATTGTGGAGCTATACGCTGTCGGCTTGGCGGGATTGCTCTATGATTTTCAACCGTGGGTGAGCCTTTCGGTGGAAAACCTGACCCGGGAGCTTCCGCGCCAGAACACCGCCGACGGCGTGAACCGCGAGATGTCCACCCACTATCAGGCGTTCGTGATGGAAGCTTACGGGCTGCTGGCTCATCAGCTGGGGCCGGAACGGACCCCCGAAAACTGGCTGCCGTATCTGCGGGAGCTGAGCCGCTTCCTCTGCGATGGCAGCACCGAAGCGGGCGGAACGGTGATTTTCGGCGACGACGATGGTGGAAAAATTTTGGACCTGACCGGCCGTCAGATGAAAGGAAATCAAGATGTTTTGCAGCTCATGGGCAGCATCGGCCCGGAGCGTTACACCGACGCGCCGCTGAACGAAACGCTCACATGGCTGCTCTCGCCGGAACAACAGGCGGAATATTGGAAAAAACCAATATACCAAAGTCCTTTTGTGAGCGTTCGGGAAGAGGGCGGCTATACGCTCCTGCGCAGCCGGGACCGAAAGCTGGTCATTGCCTTCGACCATGCGCCGCTGGGATTCGGCAGCATCGCGGCCCATGGCCACGCCGATGCGCTGAGCATTCAGGTGTTCTTTGCGGGAAGATGTATCTTGACAGACCCGGGTACTTGGAATTATCATCTTTCTAAGGAGCTTCGCGACAAATTTCGTTCTACTTCGTGGCACAATACCGTCTGCGTGGACGACGAGAACCAGTCCGAAATCCTTGGCCCGTTCCTGTGGGGGAAGCGCGCGGAGACGAAATTTCTGGAATGGAATGAAACAGGAAACGGTGTTTCCGTCACCGCACAGACGGCCTATCGCGGCATGACCCACACGCGCTGTCTGCGGTTTGACGGCGAACGCACCCTTGTGATCGAGGATGTGCTCACTGGGGCCGCTTCGGCCAAACGGGCCGCACAGAATTTTTCGCTTGCACCCGGCGCAGCAGCCGAAATACGCGCGGAATGCTGCACCGTGTCGCTGGAGGGGCTGCAATTCTGCCTGACCGCCCAGAGCGGGCAGGAATGGGAAACACGCTCCTACGAATATTCACCGCATTACGACCAAAAACAGCAGACGCTTCAGGTCTGCTGCGTTCAGCCGGGGGCTGAACGGATGGAGTTCCGGACGACGCTCCAATTCTGAAGAAAAACGGATTTTTGAAGCAATCAGGGGGAAGAAACATCATGGTAAATGTAAAAGGATTGGGTTACATTGGCCTTCCGACTGCACTGATGCTCGCCGCACACGGCGTGCAGGTCGTTGGAACGGACCAGAGCGAAGCACTGGTGGACTCGCTGAACAAGGGCGAGCTGACCTTTGAGGAAAAGGGCCTCGATGCGCTGTTTCATCAGGCGCTGGATGCGGGCATCCGGTTCCAGACCGGTGATGTCGAAGCGGATGCTTACATCATCGCCGTGCCGACGCCCTATGACCACCGCACCAAAAAGACCGATGCCCGTTATGTCGTGGCGGCGGTGAGCGAGGTGCTGGATATCTGCCCCAAGGGCGCGGTCGTCGTGGTGGAATCCACCATCTCCCCCTCGACCATCGACCGGAACGTCCGCCCGCTCCTCAAGGAGAAGGGCCGCGAGGACGTCAAACTGGCCCATGCACCCGAGCGGATCATCCCGGGCAATATGCTGTATGAATTGGAGCACAACTCCCGGACCATCGGTGCAGATTCGCCCGAGGTGGCCGAGCAGGTCAAGGCTCTGTACAACAGCTTCTGCCAAGGCGAGATCGTGCTCACCGATATCCGCACCGCCGAGATGACCAAGGTGGTGGAGAATACTTACCGCGATGTGAACATCGCGTTCGCCAACGAGCTGGCAAAGATCTGCCGCGCAGACGGCATGGATGTCTATGAGGTCATCCGCATCGCCAACAAGCACCCGCGCGTCAACATCCTGACGCCGGGCCCCGGCGTGGGCGGCCATTGCATCTCGGTGGACCCGTGGTTCCTCGTGGGTGACTATCCCGACATCGTGGACGTCATCCGCTCCGCCCGCCGCGTCAATGACGGGATGCCGGAGTTCGTCCTCAAGCGGATGGGCGCGATCATGAAAGAAAATGGCATCACCGATGTAGGCCGCGTGGGTCTGTACGGCCTGACCTACAAGGAGAACGTGGACGACACCCGCGAAAGCCCCACCCTGCAGCTGCTCCACAACATGGACGAGCATCTGGCCGGGGGCCGGATCAAGGTCTACGACCCCTATGTGAAAAAGGACATCGTGCCGAACCAGTACCACGACTTCGATGCCTTCCTGAACGACGTCGATATGGTGGTGGTCCTCGTGGGCCACGACGAGATTCGGAACGGTCTGGACAAGCTGAAGGGCAAGGTCGTGCTGGACACCCGGAACATCTGCGGTGAGGGCGTTTATAAATTATGAAAAAGATCATGCTGGTGTTCGGGACCCGTCCCGAAGCGATCAAGATGTGCCCGCTGGTGCAGGAGCTGCGTTCCCGGCCGGGGATGCAGGTCCTTTGCTGCGTGACCGGCCAGCACCGCCAGATGCTGGATCAGGTGCTGGAAGCCTTTCATGTGGTCCCGGACTACGACCTGTCCATCATGAAGGACGGCCAGACCCTGTTCGACATCACGAGCCGGGTCCTGCAGAGCCTCAAGACCGTTCTGGAACAGGAGCAGCCGGACCTCGTGCTGGTGCACGGCGACACGACCACGACCTTTGCGGCGGCGCTGGCATGTTTTTATCTGCATATCCCGGTGGGGCATGTGGAAGCCGGTCTGCGCACTTACGATTTAGATGCGCCGTGGCCCGAGGAGTTCAACCGTCAGGCTGTGGGCATCGTCGCGCGCTATCACTTTGCGCCGACGGAACAGGCCAAGCAGAACCTTCTGCGGGAAGGCAAAAAGTCGGAGAACATCTACGTCACCGGCAATACGGCCATCGACGCCCTCAAGACCACGGTGCGGGCCGATTTTCGGGACCCCGTGCTGGACTGGGCCAAGGGGAGCCGCCTGATCCTGCTGACGGCCCACCGCCGGGAGAACCTCGGCGAGCCGATGCGGGCCATCTTCCGGGCGGTCCGCCGCATTGCGGACGATATCCCGGATGCCAAGGTGCTGTATCCCATTCATATGAACCCGGCCATCCGTGCGCTGGCGCAGGAGCTTCTGGGCGGCGACGAGCGCATCCGGCTCATCCCGCCGCTGGAAGTCATGGAGTTCCACAACATTCTGGCGCGGAGCTGTCTGGTCCTGACCGACAGCGGCGGCATTCAGGAGGAAGCCCCCTCGCTGGGCAAGCCGGTGCTGGTCCTGCGCGAGACGACCGAGCGCCCCGAGGGCGTCAAGGCCGGAACGCTGAAGCTGATCGGAACGGACGAGGAAGCCATTTACCGCGAGGCCAAGCGCCTGTTGGAGGATGAAGCGGAATATCAGCGGATGAGCCGCGCTTCCAACCCCTACGGCGACGGAACGGCCTGTAAGAAGATCGCGGATATTCTGGAAAACGAGTGAGGAACACCATGGCAGAACAAACACTACAGATGGCGGAAAAGCGCTATCCGATCCTGAATACCTATGTGAACGCCCTGTCGATGCAGGAGACGGTGGCCTATGTGGAGGATGTGATCCGCCGGCGCACCCCGCCGGTGCAGCATGTCGTCATCAACGCGCTCAAGGTCAACCTGATGGAATCAGACCCGGAACTGCGGAAGATCGTGAACGACTGCCCGCTCATCAATGCGGACGGCGCGTCCATCCTCTGGGCCGCCAAAAAGCTGGGCATCCCGCTGACCGAGCGGGTCACCGGCATCGACCTGTTTCTGGAGCTGGTAAAGACCGCCGCCGAAAAGGGCTATAAAATTTATCTGTTCGGGGCGAAAAAGGAAGTCGTCGAAAAGGTCCGGGATATTTTCCAGCAGCAGTATCCCAAGCTGCAGATCGCGGGCTGGCGGGACGGCTATTTCACCCCGGAGCAGGAGCCGCAGATCGTGGCCGACATGGCGGCTTCCGGGGCCGATATGATGTTCGTGGCCTTTTCGTCCCCCAAAAAGGAATACTGGGTCCACAAGTATCTCCATCAGCTGAACATCCCCTTCGTGATGGGCGTGGGCGGCAGCTTTGACGTGGTGGCGGGCGTGACCAAGCGCGCACCGGAACTGTGGCAGAAGCTGGGCATGGAGTGGTTCTACCGCTTCATTCAGGAGCCGCGCCGCCTGTGGCAGCGCTATGCGGTGGGCAATGCGGAGTTCATCCGCCATGTCAACCGCGCCGTCCGGGAGCAGAAGCGCCGGAATTGAATCTGAATTTTCCAAGGAGAAGCGTTCCATGCGAACCAAGTACTCGATGATCAATATGATCTTCGGCGTGGGCGGCCATGTGCTGAATATGGTGCTGGCCTTCGTGAGCCGAATGATCTTCATTCGCTATCTGGATGCGGCCTATCTGGGCGTCAGCGGCCTGTTCTCAGACATTCTGGGCATGCTGAACCTCGCAGAGCTGGGCATCGGCTCGGCCATGATCTTCAGCATGTACAAGCCCGCTGCGCTGGACGACCATGAGCAGCTGGGAAAGCTGATGAACCTCTATAAGCTGATGTATCGGCTGGTGGCGGCGTTCGTTCTGGCGGCGGGCCTGTGTCTGCTGCCCTTCCTGAATGTCCTCATCAAGGGCGACCCGGGCATCGAGCACCTTCGGCTGATCTACCTGATGTATCTGGGCAACTCGGTCAGCTCCTATCTGCTCTCGTATAAAAATTCCATCCTCCTGGCGTACCAGAAAGCCTATGTTCGGACCGTGGTGGAGCAGATCGCCCACGCGGTGCAGATCGTCCTGCAGGTCGTGGTGCTGATCGTCACGCAGAACTTCCAGCTCTATCTGCTGCTCCAAATTTTGACCCAGATCTCCATCAATCTGGTCGTCTCCCGGCGGGTGGACAAAGAGTTCCCTTACCTGAAAGACGAAAAACGGCTGCCCTCCAAAGAAGAGCGCAGCGGCATCATGAAAAACATTCTGGCCCTGAGCATGCACCGGCTGGGGTCTGCGGTGGTCAACAGCACGGATAACCTGCTGATGTCGGCTTTTGTCGGATTGACCAGCGTGGGTATCTACTCGAACTATAAGCTGGTCATCAAGAGCCTCGGCGACCTGCTGAACAAGGTGTACACCGCCTTCACCGGCAGCATCGGCAATCTGGGCGCGACGCAGGACCCGGAGTATATCTACCGCATCTATAAGCAGCTGGACTTCTTCCTGTTTTTGCTGTTCGGCTATTTTTCGGCGGGCATGGTGGTGCTGTTCAACCCGTTTATCAAGCTGATGTTCGGCGAAGAGTATCTGTTCTCACAGGCGGTGGTCATCATCGTCGTCGTCCAGTTCTATATCACCGGAATGCGCCAGATCAACCTGCAGTTCCGCGAGGCGATGGGCCTGTTCTGGTACGACCGCTATAAGCCGGTGGCGGAATCCATCATCAATCTGGTGGTGTCCATCCTGCTGGTCCAGCGGTACGGCGTGGCGGGCGTTTTTCTGGGGACCATCGTGAGCACCATGACGACCTGCTTCTGGGTCGAGCCGTATATCCTGATGAAGTACGGCCTGAAGGGACAGTGGCAGGAAAAGCTTCGGGATTACTTCATCGAGTATGGCCGCCGCGCCCTGACCGTTGTGGGCGGCAGCATCGTGGGCCTGTGCTTTACGGGCGGGATGCGGGATTCGTTCCTGTGGTTCATCCTGAAGGGCATCCTGTTCACCGTCGAGTATGCGGCGCTGATCTTTCTGACCTATGGCCGGTCGGAGGAGTTCGAAGCGCTTTTGGAACACGGGAAAAATTTTCTGAAACAGCGCCTCGACCGAAAGAAAACCTAAAATACCCGTAGATTCTTCCTGCCCGATATGTTATGATAAAGGGCGGGAAGTTTTTTGCATTTTCAGACACTTCAAATATAAGGGAGAATGTTTCGTATGGGTAAATACTTTGGCACGGATGGATTCCGCGGTGAGGCGGGCGTTACGCTGACCGCCGACCATGCCTATAAGGTGGGCCGATTCCTCGGCTGGTATTACGGCATGGTGCGGGAGCGCAACGGCAACACTGAGCCGCCCCGCATCGTCATCGGCAAGGATACCCGCCGCAGCTCGTATATGTTCGAGTACAGCTTGGTGGCCGGCCTGACGGCCAGCGGCGCAGATGCCTATCTGCTGCATGTCACCACCACGCCGTCGGTGGCCTACATCGCCCGCGTGGACGATTTCGACTGCGGCATCATGATCTCGGCCAGCCACAACCCGTTCTATGACAACGGCATCAAGCTCATCGACTGCTTCGGCGAGAAGATGCCCGAGGAGACGCTGCTGCTGGTGGAGGACTATCTGGACGGCAAGCTGCATGTGTTCGATCAGGATTGGCCGGAGATCCCCTTCGCCCACCGCGAGCATATCGGCTGCACCGTGGACTATGTGGCGGGCCGCAACCGCTATATGGGCTATCTGATCTCTCTGGGCATCTACTCCTTCAAGGGCGTCAAGGTCGGTCTGGACTGCGCCAACGGCGCAAGCTGGAACATCGCAAAGAGCGTGTTCGATGCGCTGGGCGCAGATACCTACGTCATCAACAACCAGCCCAACGGCCTGAACATCAACAACAACGCCGGTTCTACCCACATCGAAGGCTTGCAGAAGTTCGTGGTCGAGAATCATCTGGACGTGGGCTTCGCCTACGACGGCGACGCTGACCGCTGCCTGTGCGTGGATGAAAAGGGCAATGTCGTGACCGGCGACCACATCCTGTACATCTACGGCCGCTACATGAAGGAGCGCGGCAAGCTGCTGACCAACACCGTCGTCACCACGGTCATGTCCAACTTCGGCCTGTACAAGGCGTTCGACAAACTGGGCATCGGCTACGCCAAAACGGCCGTCGGCGATAAGTACGTTTATGAGTATATGGCCAAGAACGGCTGCCGCATCGGCGGCGAGCAGAGCGGCCACATCATCTTCTCCAAATACGCCAGCACCGGCGACGGCATCCTGACCAGCCTGAAGATGATGGAAGTCATGCTGGCCACCAAGAAGTCTCTGAGCGAGCTGGCAGCTCCGCTGAAGATCTATCCGCAGGTGCTCGAGAATGTCCGCGTCAGCGACAAGAAAGCCGCACAGGATGACCCCGCCGTTCAGGCCGCTGTCAAGGCAGTCGCCGAAGCGCTGGGCGATACCGGCCGCATTCTGGTGCGCGAGTCCGGCACGGAACCGCTGGTCCGCGTCATGGTGGAGGCCCCGGAACATGAGGTCTGCCAGAAGTACGTCACGCAGGTCGTGGAGACCATCAAGGCACAGGGTTACGGCGTGTAACACACAGGAAAGAGGAAGTGCAATGAAGCGATTCAAACAGATGCTGGCGGTGCTGCTCTGCGCAGTACTGCTCTGCGGGATAGTCCCGGCGGCATTCGCGGCGGAACCGTTGGACGAAAGCGAGAACAGCGGCCGCGTCATCATCTATTTTGAGACGTGCGGCGGCACGGGCATCCCGGTGGTGGAGCGCACCAGCGGCGACGGCAAGCTGTACAGTCTGCCGACCCCGACCATGGACGGCTACACCTTCGACGGCTGGTATACCGACTTTGTGGGCGGCGACAAGATCGTTGCGGGCGAAACGGAGTTCTCCGGCGAGGAAGCCACCATCTATGCTCAGTGGATCCCGATCGACCAGCCGGGCGCAGAGCCGATCTATCCGGAAGGGACCGCAGAGGGCTTTTTGGAGCGCCATAAAGCGACCATCCTGATCGTGGGCGGCGTGCTCATCCTCACCGCTGTCGGCCTTGCAATGTGAAAGGGACTGGAATGAAAAACGAACTGAAGCTTCCCGCCCGCTGTGCGCTGATCCCGCAGGAGGAACAGGAGTCCATCTGCGGCGGCGCACCGGAATGGATGGAGAATTTTGTCGCAGACGTCAAGGAAACGCTTCGCCCCTACAAGCCCTATCTCGAGTTCACTTGGGCGCTGCTCAAAGTCGGCGTGATCTGCGCCAAAGAGGCCCTGCTCATTTACGGCTACAGCAAGATCCTCATCCACTCCCTCAAGGGCATCAAATCGACTTTGCAGAATTTCCGCGTGTAACCAAACGATACAAAAGCCCCGCGCTCTGGAGCAAATCCGGAGCGCGGGGCTTTCCTTATTTCATGTTTTATACTTTAGTTATCATCGCTATCCAGCTTCAGCACGGCAGTAAAGGCCTCGCTGGGGAGGGAGACGCTGCCCAGCTGGCGCATCTTCTTTTTGCCTTCCTTCTGCTTTTCGAGCAGCTTCTTTTTGCGGGTGATATCGCCGCCGTAGCACTTGGCCAGAACGTCCTTGCGCATGGCCTTGACCGTCTCGCGGGCGATGATCTTGCCGCCGATGGCCGCCTGAACGGGGATCTCGAACAGGGTGCGCGGGATGTTGTCGCGCAGCTTCTCGCAGATGCGGCGGCCCTTGGCATAGGCATTGTCGCGGAATACGATCATGGACAGTGCGTCCACGGGGTCGCCGTTCAGCAGGAAGTCCAGCTTCACGAGGTCGCTCTCGCGGTACTCCTTGAACTCGTAGTCGTAGCTGGCGTAACCGCGGCTCCGGCTCTTGATGGCGTCGAAGAAGTCGTAGACGATCTCGCCCAGCGGCAAGGCATAGTGCAGGTCCACGCGGACGTCGTCGAGATACTTCATGTCGATCAGAACGCCGCGCTTCTGCTGGCACAGGTCCATCAGGCTGCCAACGTACTCATTGGGGGTGTACAGGTGGACGTCCACGAACGGCTCCTCCTGCTTGACGATGTTGGACGGGTCCGGATAGCTGGACGGATTGTCGATCATCTCCACCGTGCCGTCGGTCAGGGTCAGGCGGTAGCGGACGCTGGGGGTGGTGGTGATCAGGTCGAGATCGAACTCGCGCTCCAAGCGCTCGGTGATGATCTCCATATGAAGCAGACCGAGGAAGCCGCAGCGGAAGCCGAAGCCCAGCGCGGCACTCGTTTCCATCTCAAAGGTCAGGGAAGCGTCGTTCAGCTGAAGCTTTTCCAGTGCGTCCTTCAGGTCGGGGTAGCGTGCGCCGTCGGCGGGGTAGATGCCGCAGAACACCATGGGCTTGACCTGACGGTAGCCGGGAAGGGCCTCGGCGGTGGGACGGTTGGCGAGGGTGACGGTGTCGCCGACGCGGGTATCCTGCACCGTCTTGATGCTGGCGGTCAGATAGCCGACTTCGCCGGCCTGCAGCTGGTCGCAGGGGGTCAGGCTGGTCGCGCCCATGTGGCCGACTTCCACCAGCGTGAACTGCGCGCCGGTGGCCATCAGGCGGATGGTGTCGCCGGGTTTGACCGTGCCCTCGAACACGCGGATATAGACGATGACGCCCTTGTAGCTGTCATAGATGCTGTCGAAGATCAGCGCCTTCAGCGGGGCATCCGGGTCGCCGGTGGGAGCCGGGATGTCGCTGACGACCCGTTCCAGAACCTGATCGATGTTCAGGCCGGTCTTGGCCGAGACGCGGGGCGCATCCAGACAGGGAAGGCCGATCACGTCCTCGACCTCCTGTGCCACCTCGTCCGGATGGGCGCTGGGCAGGTCGATCTTGTTCAGGATGGGGACCAGTTCCAGATCATGTTCCAGTGCCATGTAGGTGTTGGCCAGCGTCTGGGCTTCGACGCCCTGCGTCGCGTCCACGACGAGGATCGCGCCCTCACAGGCGGCCAGACTGCGGCTGACCTCGTAGGCGAAGTCCACATGGCCCGGGGTGTCGATGAGGTTGAACTCGTACACCTTGCCGTCCTTGGCGGTGTAGTTCAGGGTCACGGCGCGGGCCTTGATGGTGATGCCGCGCTCGCGCTCGATGTCCATGTTGTCGAGGATCTGATCCTCCATGGTGCGCTCGTCCACGCTCTTGGTCAGCTCCAGAATGCGGTCTGACAGGGTGGATTTGCCGTGGTCGATGTGTGCGATGATGCAGAAATTGCGAATGTTGTCTCTTGCCATCTGTTCCTCCAACGGAAAATAGTGGTTGTTTTATTCCAAGATCCAGTCCTCGATGTCTGTGATCTCGCCATGTTCCAGATAAACGCGGGGGACCCGGCGGGAAACGCCGCAGAGCACCTCGTAAGAAATGGTATCGGTCTTGCGGGCGATGTCCTCAGCGCTGTCGCTGACCCTGCCGCCCCACAGGATGGCCTCGTCGCCCTCCTGCACATTGGGCACGGCGGTGACGTCCACCATGAGCTGGTCCATGCAGACCCGGCCCAGAACGGGGCAGGGCGTGCCGTGGACTTCGACGATGCCCTTGCCGCAGCTGAGCAGACGGGGGTAGCCGTCGGCGTAGCCGGTGCAGAGGGTGGCGACTTTGGTGGGGGTCTCAGCCGTGAAGCGGCGTCCATAGCTGGTGGACTGTCCCGGCTGCAGCTCCTTGACCATGCTGACCACCGTTTTGAGCTTCATGACAGGCTTGAAAGTGTCAAAGCGGACCTCGTCGCTGGGGTCGAACCCGTACAGGATGATGCCCGGGCGGGCCATGCACGGGGCTGTGATCTCGCCGTGAGGCCAATCCGGGTGGAGCATGACGCCCGCCGAGTTGTCACAGTGGACCAGCGGCGGCTCGTGCCCGGCGGCCTTCAGGGCGCGGTAGGTCTTGAGGAAGAGCTGATACTGCTCCTCGGTGTAGGCGATGTTTTCGGTGCTGTCATCGTCCGCGACGGCGAAGTGTTGGAACAGGCCGGTCATGTGCAGCCCCGGCAGGGCGCAGACTTCCAGCATCTCAGCGATGGACTGCGCGAAGTCGGTCCGCAGCGGAAAGCCGATCCGCCCCATGCCGGTGTCGGCCTTGAGGTGGATGTCCACGATCCCGCCCGCCTGAACGGCAGCGGCGCTCAGCGCCTTGGCCTGCGGCAGGGAATAGCACGCGGCGGTGATGTGGTGTTCGATCAGGGCGGCGGCAAATTCCGGCTGGACGTGGCCCAGAATGAGGATGGGGAGCTTCTGTCCGGCCTGACGGAGCTGCAGCGCCTCAGCAAGGCAGCTGACGGCCAGCCACGCGGCGCCTTCCTCGGCAAAGATGCGGGCGCACTGGACCGCGCCGTGGCCGTAGCTGTCGGCCTTGACGACGGCGCACAGGGGCAGATCGCCCGCCCGCTTCTGCACCGCGCGGAAATTGGCGCGCAGGGCGTCGAGGTCGATCTCGGCCCAGACGTGTTTTTCAAAGGTAATTGTCTGCATGGAACGATCCTTCCTTTCGGATGGAGCGGTCTGCCGCTCAGGACAGACGAACACTCTCCACAAGGTTTACGATGTCACTGATGGAGGCCAGCTTGGTCAGCGCGGAGACGTATACCACATCGCCGCTGTCGTATTCGATGGTGGCCAGAACGGCGTAATACGCCTGAATGTCGCACCGCACCGCGTTGACCGTTGCGCCGTCGATACTGATCTTGACCTTGCGGGGGCTGATGACGCCATAGGCCGTTTTCAGGTCGGATTCCGACTGGCTGATATAATCTTCGTAGGTGGAAGCGTCGCCCCGCTGCAGCAATACGACCTGATAGTTCGCATTGTCGCTGTCGGTCCCGGAAGCCAGCTTGAGGGCGTGGCCGAGGGTGTCGTCCTCGGTCATCTCACAGACCGGCCAGACGGTGCTTTCGTAGTCCAGCACGATGCCGTTGTCGGCGGTGTAATGGGTGTCGGGGTTCGCGGGGGTGCGGCGGTTGACCACCAGCGTCAGCACGAAGTAGGCCAGCGCACCCACCAGAACGATCACGCCCATGGCGAGCAGCAGTTTGGATGCCCGCTGCTGGGAAGAATCCTGCGTATGAATGTCCTTTGGCATGGAAAAGGTCTCCTTTTTACAATATCTTCTATAGTATAGCACATCTTTTTCCAAAATTGTAGCGCCGCAGCCGAGAAATCCGCGCTGTACGGCAAAAACATTTTTGAAAATCGAAAATCTGAAATCACGAGTTTTTGCAAGATTTCAAGAGAAATCGAGAGAATGAAAAATTTCCGCTGAAAAAATCGAAAAATCCTGTTGACAGGCGCGATTTTGTGCGGTATACTGACACTCGCGCTCCCAAAGAGCGCCTGAAACCATAAGACACTTATCAGGAGGAAATAGATATGAGCACTACTCTCGTAAAGCCCGCTGAAGTCGAGCGCAAGTGGTACCTGCTCGACGCTGCCGGCAAGAGCCTGGGCCACGTCGCTGCTGAGGCCGCTGTTCTGCTGCGCGGCAAGCAGAAGGTCAACTACACCCCCAACGTCGATTGCGGTGATTTCGTCGTCGTCATCAACTGCGATCAGGCTGTTCTGACCGGCAAGAAGGCCGAGCAGAAGTTCCACATCACCCACAGCAAGTTCATCGGCGGCCTGAAGAAGGTCCAGTACAGCAAGCTGATGGCTGAGAACAGCGATCTGGCTATGACCTACGCTGTCAAGGGCATGATCCCTTCCAACACCATCGGTGCTAAGGCTCTGACCCGCCTGCACTGCTACCAGGGTGCCGAGCACGCTCACGCAGCTCAGAAGCCCGAGAAGATCGAGTTCTAAGAAGGAGGCAATCGAATATGTACGAAACCAAACCTTATTTCTACGGCACTGGTCGTCGTAAGGATTCCGTTGCCCGCGTTCGCGTTTACACCGGCACCGGTAAGATCACCATCAACGATCGTGATATCGACAACTACTTCGGTCTGGAGACCCTGAAGCTGATCGTCCGTTCTCCGCTGGTCCTGCTGGGCCTGGAGGGCAAGTATGACGTCGTCGTCCGCGTTTCCGGCGGCGGTGTTTCCGGTCAGGCTGGCGCTATCCGCCACGGCCTGAGCCGCGCCCTGCTGCAGCAGAGCGATGAGAACCGTGCTGTTCTGAAGAAGGCTGGCTTCCTGACCCGCGATCCTCGTATGAAGGAACGTAAGAAGTACGGTCTGAAGGCTGCACGTCGTGCACCCCAGTTCAGCAAGCGCTGATTTTTCCGTATCGCAGCTTTTACGGCTCTGCCTCGGCAGAGCCGTTTTTGTTTGCAAAAAACGACCGGTCCCGCAAACGCAGGACCGGTCCGTTCTATTTGGGAAATCTTATCGGCTCTCCACCATCTCTTCGATGACGCGGAGAAACTCGCGTCCATAGTGGGCGGCCTTCTTTTCGCCAACGCCGGTGATGTTGAGCAGCTCATCAAGGCTGAGCGGCTTTTTCTGGGCCATCTCGCGCAGGGTGGCGTCGTTGAAGATCATATAGGCGGGGACCTTCTGCTTGGCGGCGAGCCGCTTGCGGAGAGCGTACAGCTCTCCCAGAAGCTTTTCGTCGAACTCATCCAGCTGGAGGGGTTCGGCAGCACGGCGGCGGGTCCCGGCCAGCCGCTTGGCGCTGGCGGCGGCGCGCTCCTTGGCCAGAGCGGCTTCCTGATCCACTCGCGCGATGGCCTGTTCTGCCATCAGGCAGTTCGAGCAGTTGCCGCATTTCTGGGGTGCAGCTTCGCCGAAATAACCCAGCAGAAAGCCCCGCAGACAGCGCGGCGTAGTGGAATAGAAGGTCATGTATTTCAGCCGCTCCTCGGCTTTGCGGGCGGCTTCGGCCTTGACGTCAGCGGGCAGTCCGTTGTCGGCCTCCATCTCCTTTTCGATGAAGAACCGGATGGTCCGCACGTCCGTGCCGGAATAGAGCAGGATGCAGCGGGCAGGGTCGCCGTCGCGGCCCGCGCGGCCGGCTTCCTGATAATAGCTCTCCAGATCTTTCGGCATATTGTAGTGGATGACGAACCGGACGTTCGGCTTGTCGATGCCCATGCCGAAGGCGTTGGTCGCGACCATGATCTGGACCCGGTCGTATAGGAAATCGTCCTGATTCTGCCGCCGCGTTTCGGGGTCCAGCTTGGCGTGGTAGGCTGCTGCCCGGATGCCCCGGCTCTGCAGCAGACGAGCCGTCTCGTCCACCTGCCGGGTCGTGCTGCAATAGATGATGCCCGCGTTGTCCCGCTCTTTGAGGACCAGTTCCAGCAGGACCCGCGGCTTTTCGCTGGGCAGAGCGCGGCGCGTCTCAAAATAGAGGTTCGGGCGGTCGAAGCTGGCGGTCACCTCGTAAGGGGCTTTCAGCTCCAAGTGGTTCCGGATGTCGTCCCGGACATGGGCCGTGGCGGTGGCCGTGAATGCGCCGAGGACCGGCCGCTTGGGCAGACTGTCCACGAACTCCTTGATGCGCAGATAGCTGGGGCGGAAATCCTGCCCCCACTGGCTGATACAGTGGGCTTCGTCCACCGTGACCATGCTGATCTCCCGTTCCTGCGCGAACCGCTGGAATCCGGGCATCTCGAGCCGTTCCGGGGCTACATAGATGATCTTATACCAGCCTTCGCGGGCGCGGCGGAGCATGAGCGCTTTCTGATTGTCGGTCAGGCTGTTGTTCAGGAACGCCGCCGCCACGCCGGCCTGAACCAGCGCCCCGACCTGATCTTTCATCAGGCTGACCAGCGGCGAGACAACGATGGTGATGCCCGGGAGCAGGAGCGCCGGGACCTGATAGCAGATGGATTTGCCCGCACCCGTCGGCATGACGGCCAGAACGTCCTTTCCGGCCAGAAGCTGTTCCACAATGGCTTCCTGCCCGGGGCGGAAGTCGTCATAGCCGAAAACTTTTTTTAAGATCGAATGCGGGTTTTCCATGGATTCCTCCGTTATAAGTAATGAGAACTGCGGTTCAAACCCTATCAGTATACCACAAAAACAGCCGGTTTCGCAGGGGATGGGAGCGTTTTTCGTCGAAAAGTACGAGATGTCAAAAGGATTTTTTGACAAGCGATAGCTTTTCAGGCACGAAAATGATATAATAAGATGACATATCTCCATCCCCGGCCCACACCGTGCCGGACCCCGAAGAAAAAGGAGCATTTCTAATTATGCAGAAACTTATCACATTTGCCGTGCCGTGCTACAATTCGGCGGCCTATATGCGCCACTGCATCGAAACGCTGCTCTCTGCCGGAGAGCAGGCCGAGATCATCCTCGTGGACGACGGTTCCGTGAAGGATGACACCCCCGCCATCTGCGACGAGTACGCCGCAAAGTACCCCACCATCGTCAAGGCCATCCATCAGGAGAACGGCGGCCACGGCGAGGGCGTCAATCAGGGCATCCGGAACGCCACCGGTCTGTACTACAAGGTCGTGGACAGTGACGACTGGCTGGACACCGCCGCCCTCAAGACCGTTCTGGCCAAGCTGCAGACCCTCGTGGCACGCGGCACGGCCCCGGACCTGATGATCTGCAACTACGTCTATGAGCACGTCGAGGACAACACCAGCCACACGGTCCGCTACACCAATGTGTTCCCGGAGAACCGTCTGTTCAGCTGGATGCATGTCGGCCACTTCCGCCCGGACCAGAACCTGCTGATGCACTCGGTCATGTACCGCACCGAGATCCTGCGCCAGTGCGGCATGGTGCTGCCCAAGCACACCTTCTATGTGGACAACATCTTCGTCTACCAGCCCCTGCCCTACGTCAAGAGCATGTACTACATGAATCTTGACCTCTACCGCTACTTCATCGGCCGCTCGGATCAGAGCGTCAACGAGAGCGTCATGGTCAAGCGGGTGGACCAGCAGCTGCGGGTCACCAAGCACATGATCGATTGTCAGGACCTCGACGCCCTCAAGGGCGAAAAGCGTCTGCGCAATTACATGCTGCACTACCTGTCCATGATGATGGCGGTCAGCGATATCTTCCTGCTGCTGGATGGCAGCGCGGAAGCCAAGGCCAAGAAAGCCGAGCTGTGGAAGTACCTCAAGGAGCACACCAAGCCGGATGTCTACCGTTCCATCCGCTATGGCTTCGGCGGAATCACCAACCTGAACTTCCCCAAGGGCGATTCCGTCGTCATCGGCTGCTACCGCATCGCGCAGAAGATCTTCAAATTCAACTAAAATTGTTGTGCTGCATGGAACCATGTTGCACTCTCGGGCCGCTGCTTTTGGGCAGCGGCCTGTTTTCTTGCTTGGATACAAGCTCGTTAAGAAAACTTCAAAAGTAAAGGACCTGAAATCTTGTTGCCTTTTTGATGACCATAGAGTATAATTTTTAGGCATTGTTTTTGCGCAGCCTCTGCGGTTGGCAGCCGCAGAAGGTCTGCGCTATTTTGGAGCAAAAGGGAGGATCGGGGAGTGCCGGCGTCGTTGGCGCACTCCCGCAACAAGACATGGAACAATTACTCATCTGCATGTCCCTCGCGCTGATCGCAGGGCTTCTGATGTCCCGGCTGGCTAAGGCGGCCCGCTGACCCATCTGCTGCTGATGGTCGTTGCCATCGACGACGCGGTGGGTCTGGTGCTCTTCTCGGCTTCGTTCGGCGTGGCCAATGCGCTGGAACAGGGCCGCATCGACCCCATCGGCGTCATCGTGGAACCCATCGTGGAGATCGTCTTTTCGCTGGGTCTGGGCGCGCTGGCCGGCTTCGTGCTCAACCAGCTGGAAGTCTACTTCCATTCCCGCTCCAAGCGCATGAGCCTTTCGGTGGCTTTCGTCCTGCTGACGGTGGGCTTGTCGATGCTCACCTTCCAGATCGGACCGGTGCATTGCAGCTTCTCGCTGCTGCTGGTCTGCATGATGACCGGCACAGTGTTCTGCAACATCTGCCCGACCTCTGACGAGCTGATGGACCGTCTGGACCGCTGGGTGTCGCCGGTGAATATCCTGTTCTTCGTCCTCAGCGGCGCAGAGCTGGACCTGAACATCCTGTCCAATCCTCTGGTCCTGCTCATCGGCGTGGTGTATATCGCATCCCGCTCGCTGGGAAAAATTTCCGGCTCCTACATCAGCTGCCGCGCGACCCATTGCAGCGAGAAGATCCAGAAATATCTGGGCATCACCCTGCTGCCGCAGGCCGGTGTGGCGCTGGGCATGGCCGCCGAAGCGGCCGAGCTGTCCGACGGCCATATGGTCCGCAATGTCGTGCTGTTCTCGGTGCTCGTGTACGAGATGGTCGGCCCGACCCTGACCAAGATGTCCCTGATGGCAGCGGGCGAGATCGAGCCGGAAGGCCGCACCAGCGCCCGTACCGCCAACAAGCCCGAAACGCTGCTCTCGGTGGAGTGACACATGACGTCCTCTGTCTGAAATTTCGGCAATCTGCGCGGATTGCTTAGAGTATCGTTTTCCACAGAATGGTATAATCGTGTGGAAAACAAAGACAGAGGAGACGGGAAAATGAAGTACGGGATCATTGATGTGGGCGGCGGTCTGCGCGGCATTTACGGAGCCGGTGTGCTGGATCGCTGTTTGGAAGAAAACGTCCATTTCGACTGCTGCATCGGCGTGTCAGCCGGAAGCGCAAATATGACCTCTTATGTCGCGGGCCAAAAGGGCCGGAACAAGCCGTTTTACGACGAATACTCCTTCCGCAAAGAGTACATGAGCGTCAAAAACCTGCTGGAAAAGCACTCCTATCTGGATCTGAGCTATGTCTATGGGACCCTGAGCAACCGGGCCGGGGAAAACCCGCTGGATTATCCGGCGATGATGTCCGACCCCGCTGAACTGCTCATCGTGGCGGCGGATGCGCAGACCGGTGCGGCCCGCTATTTTGCCAAGAATGAGCTTCGACAGGATGACTATACGCCGCTGATGGCGTCCTGCTGCATCCCGGTCATCGACCAGCCGACATTCATCGAGGGCGTTCCGTATTATGACGGCGGTTTGGCGGACCCGGTCCCGGTGGAAAAGGCGCTGGAACTGGGCTGTGACCGGGTGGCGGTCATCCTGACAAAGCCGGTCACGCTGGAACGGAACAGCAAGCGGGACCAGAAGCTGGCCCGTCTGCTTTACCGGAAATACCCCAAGGCGGCCGAAGGGCTGGCTCTCCGTGCAGAGCGCTACAACGCCGCTGTGCAAAAAGCGCTCGAGTTGGAACGCGAGGGCCGTGCGTGCATCATCGCGCCGGACAGCACCGAGGGGATGGCGACCCTGACCAAGGACAAACAAAGTCTGGAAAAGATGTATGAAAAAGGCCGCAGCGATGCCGAGAAGCTGCTCCGCTGGCGGGCCTGAAAAACGAGCAATGCCCCCGAGACACGAGGTCCCAGGGGCATTGCTTTTTTACTTGTGCTCCTTCAGCTGACAGAGGAAGTCGTCGGCTTCGATGGCTTCCGGGGTGAAAGAGTTGTTCTTCCACCAGCTGATGAGGGCGGTGGTGATGGTCAGGCCGGTGGACACCAGCTGTTCCAGCTCCGCCGATTCGATGGGCAGCATGGAATGGCCGGTGACGCTGAGGACCTGATTGGCCAGTGCCAGCGCCAGCGCGGCGGTGCGGGCAATGGTCGAGGGAGAGATCTTGTGCTTCATACAGGCTCCTTTCGTTTGAGTGGGGCTTCAGCGTGTGCGGAACACGCCGAGGCCGGTGCGTTTGTGGATCGCGGGGTAGTCCTTGGCGGTGCGGCTCAGATCGACCGGGCCGCGGATGCCCGCTGCATGGCCGCTGCTGGTGTACTGCCACATCCCGTGGGGGCGGGCGAGGCATTTGCCGCGGTAATCGGCGAGCCAGAGGTCATAGGCGGCGAGGGCATCCATCGCAAGGGCGGTGTCCGCGAAATTCGTGTAGGTGTAGATCATGGCGTAGAGGTTCCACGCTTCCAGCTGGGATGCCGCCCGTGCGACGAGCGCAGCCAGCTGAGCAGGGGAGAGCGCCCGCAGACGGGCGTCCTCCACATCGATGGCGATGGGCAGCTGGAATCGCTTTCCGGTCAGCGCGGCGCGCAGAGCCGCCAGCTCGGCATCGACCTGCGCTTCGGTGACGGCGCAGGTGTAGTAGTACCCGCCGACCGGGATGCCGCATTTGGTACAGGCGGCATAGTTCTGCTCGAACATCGGGTCCAGATAGGGCTGGCCGTTCTTGCTGCCCAGCACCCGAAGCATCACGCCGTCAACCGCGCCGGAACGCGCCGCCGCGTCCCAGTCTATGCGTCCCTGCCAGCGGGAGACATCCAAAATGATCTGTTCTATGGTCCGTTCCTCCTTTCCGTTTTTTGTTTGATTGTACAGCGGGGAAAGGGGAGCGGCCAGTGTGTCCTTTTTTATTGGCGTTTTTCGGCTTTCGGCATTTTGACGGAGGGGTTTCAGAAGGTCAAAAACAGGGGAAAATACCCCGCGTTTTGGGAGAAATTCGACCGGTTTTTTCTGCCGGAAAATGGCGTCTGTGAATGGTTTGCCGTGCCAAAAGAAACGGGAAATTCCGTCGATTTCGGCCCGAAAATGGCCTGATACATGTTAAAAATTTATGAACAAATAAAGCGGCGATTCGGCCAAAAAATCGGAAAGAAACGCTCGAAAATCGACAGAATGCGTGAAAACTATGTACAAGATGCACAAAAAATAATGTCAAAAAAATGTCAACTTTCCGTGCGGGAATTTGACAAATCAGATTTCGTCTGCTAAAATAGCTCCCGCTCAACAAACGTTGCAGCGTCTAAAATTTATCACGTTGAAGTGAAATGCCGTCCTGCGGCTCCCGAACACAGACGGGAAAAACTCTGTGCAACGGCGGGTGCTGGAAGGCCCGCATCGTATTCCAAACTGTAAAAAGAGAGGAGTTGTTCCGTATCGCTTCCGTCAAATCGAAAAAAGCATTGCGCGGCTGCATCCATGCAGCTGCCCCCCGTGTGCTGGCGTTTTGCGTCATGGCTGTGAGCCTTGTGTTCACGCTGGCTGTGACCGCCGCGAATCTGCGGCTGACCTACGTCACTGACTCCTATGGTGCACGGCAGCTGGTGGTCAGCTCAGAGAGCGACCCCGCCCGTGTGATGAGCCTGTCCGGCATTGAGGCCGAGGAAGGCGACCATGTATATTACACTGCGTTCAGCGGCAGCCTTGCTTCCCTGAACATCGAACGAGCATTCTCTGTGACCATTCAGGCCGACGGGCAGGAATATCCCGTCAAGATGGCCTTTGGCACGGTAGCCGATGCGCTGGAGCGCGCTGGCATCGTGCTGGAAGAGGATGACTACACCGAGCCGGCTCTGGATGAGCTGGTGACGGCGGGCAGCAGCATCGTTGTCCACCGGGTGGACTATCAGGATAAGGTCGAGACACAGGCCATTCCCTACGACACCCAATATGTCTACACAAGCCTGTACTTCCGCAACACCGGCCGCGCTACGACCCTGCAGCACGGCGCGGAAGGCCAGCAGGCCGTGACCACCCGCGAGCGCTGGGTGGACGGCGAGCTGGAAAACAGCGTGGTGGTTGACGTGACCACCACCGTCGAGCCGACCGACCATGTGGTCAAGACCTACGGCGCAGGTGCGCCCGTCTCGCCGCTGACCGGTCCGGACGGCACGACCAATGCCCCCGCTTCCTACAGCAAGGTCCTGACCGGTAAGGCCACCGGCTACTACTCCCGCACGGGCAAAGGCTCGTCGGGTCTGGGTCTGGGCTACGGCACGGTCGCTGTGGACCCGGACGTGATCCCCTATGGCACGCTGTTGTATATCACTTCCACCGATGGCCGCTTCGTTTACGGCTATGCCATCGCGACCGACACCGGCATCGCCGTCCAGAACGGCGAGATCCTCGTGGACCTGTTCTATGAGACCTACGCCGAATCGGTCATCAACGGCGCCATTCAGGTCAACGTCTACGTTGTCAACTGAATCAATTCAACTTTTACGCACACGGAATGAACTGAAAACATCCGTCTCGTTCTCTTTTGCATTTTGCACAGAGAATGGGGCGGATGTTTCTTTTTATTTTATGTTCTGTCAGGTTTGCCTAGATTTCTTGCACAAAATTGTCGATGTTGTATATAACGGAAAAAGTTGACGAAAAGAATATGTTAGAATTTCCGGAAAAAGCCTTGCAAAATGCGCAGAAATTCTTTAATATAAGAGAGTAAAAAGGTATAGGCCTCTCTGCGGCCTGTACGGGGAGGAGCTGTTTATGAAACCGACGGAAGAAAAAATCCATACGGACCCATCGGATCTGCCGATTTATCTGTTCAAGCAGGGCAACAACTGCGAAGCATACCGCTATTTCGGTGCTCATATCGAAACGCGCGCGGGCGAATCCGGTGTCGTGTTTCGTGTGTGGGCGCCTCATGCCGCCGCCATCAGCGTGGTGGGTGATTTCAACAGCTGGAAACCGGGCAGCCACCCGATGCACAAGGTGGACAACGACTCGGTCTGGGAGCTGTTCATCCCCGGCATGAAGGAATACGATGTCTATAAATACTGCGTGACGACCCGCGCCGGAGACTTGGTCTACAAGGCCGACCCGTATGCGTTCCACGCCGAGACCCGCCCGTCTAACGGCAGCAAGGTCTTTGACCTGAATGGCTTTGAGTGGCACGACACGGCGTGGCAGGAGGCCCAGAAAAAGGCCGACGTCATCAACGGCCCGATGAACATCTACGAGATGCACACGGGCAGCTGGAAAATGAAGGGCGAGAAGATCCCCTACAACTACGCCGAGCTGGCCGACCAGCTCATTCCGTACATCACCGAGATGGGCTACACCCATGTCGAGCTGCTGCCCGTGATGGAGTATCCGTTCGATGGCAGCTGGGGCTATCAGGTCACGGGCTATTTCGCCCCCACCAGCCGCTACGGCACGCCGAAGGACTTCATGGCCTTCGTGGATAAGCTCCATGCCGCCGGCATCGGCGTCATCATGGACTGGGTCCCGGCCCACTTCCCGAAGGACCAGTTCGGTCTGTATATGTTCGACGGCGAACCCTGCTATGAGGACCCGAACCCCAAGCGCGGCGAGCACAAGGAGTGGGGCACGATGGTGTTCGACTTCGGCCGCAGCGAGGTGCAGAGCTTCCTGATCTCCAGCGCTCTGTATTGGCTGGAGCAGTACCACATCGATGGTCTGCGCGTGGACGCTGTGGCTTCGATGCTCTACCTCGATTACAACCGCAAACAGGGCGAGTGGGAGCCGAACAAGGACGGCGGCAAGGAGAATCTGGAAGCGGTCGCATTCCTGCGCAAGCTGAACAACACTGTGCTGGGCCGCCACCCCCACAAGTACATGATCGCAGAGGAATCCACCGCGTGGCCGATGGTCACCAAGCCCGCTTCGGACGGCGGCTTGGGCTTCAACTTCAAGTGGAACATGGGCTGGATGAACGACATGCTCAGCTACATGAAGACCGACCCGCTTTTCCGTGCGGGCAACCACAACAAGGTCACGTTCAGCTTCTTCTATGCGTTCAGCGAGAATTTCGTTCTGCCCATCAGCCACGACGAAGTCGTTCACGGCAAGGGCAGCCTCATCAATAAGATGCCCGGAGAGTACGAGGCCAAGTTCGCAAACCTGCGCACCTTCTTCGGCTACATGATGGCCCATCCGGGCAAGAAACTGCTCTTCATGGGGCAGGAGTTCGGCCAGTTCACTGAGTGGAACGAGGACAAGCAGCTGGATTGGATGCTGCTGGGCTACGAGAAGCACACCGAGCTGCAGACCTATGTAAAGACCCTGAATGCGTTCTACAAAGAGCATCCGGCCTTCTGGCAGATCGATTACAGCTGGGAAGGCTTCCAGTGGATCGTTCCGGACGACTCGCAGCAGAGCGTGGTCGCGTTCCTGCGCAAGGACGCTTCCGGCAAGCAGATCCTGGTCGTCTGCAACTTCAACCCCGTCCTGCGCGAGGGCTACACCCTTGGTGCGCCCGTGGCAGGTACTTACAAAGAGATCCTGAACAGCGACGACGAAGCCTTCGGCGGCTCCGGCGCGGTCCACAACAAGGCGGTCCGCACCAAGAAGAAGCCCCTGCACGGCTTCGAGCAGAGCATCACCATCACGCTGCCGCCGATGAGCACCCTGTACTTCGAAGTGCCCGCAAAGCGCACCCGCAAGGCAGCTGCCGATAAGACCGAAACGGCCGAAAAGACTGCACCCAAAAAGACCGCAGCCAAGACCGTGAAGGCAGAGAAGGCTGAGAAGCCGGCAAAAACGACCAAGACCACCAAAGCCAAGGCAGCGAAGGCTGCCGAAGAAGCACCGGCTCCGGCAGCAAAAGCAGCCGAGGAAAAGCCGGTGAAGGCGGCAAAGACCGCCAAGACCACAAAGGCCGCGAAGGCAAAGGCCGAGGCCGAGGAAAAGCCGGTCAAGGCCGAGAAACCCAAGAAAGCGCCCGCCAAGGCAAAAGCGGAAAAGGCTGAAGCAGCCGAGAAAGCTGAGCCGGCGGAAAAGCCCAAGCGTACCCGCAGGACCAAGGCCGAAGCTGCCCCCGCAGCCGATGCCGCACCGGCAAAGCCCGCACGCAAGCCCCGCGCCAAGAAAGTTGCGGAGCCAAAAGCTGACCCGTCCGAAAAATGATCCGGACACGCAAGCACTCACATCGTTAGACCATTTCCAATTCCAAACAAACTCGGAAATGTGTAAAAGGGGAGAATAAAGCTATGGCAAAAGAAATTGTGGCAATGATCCTTGCCGGCGGACGTGGCTCGCGCTTGTACGCGCTGACACAGAAAACGGCAAAACCGGCGGTCGGTTTCGGCGGCAAATACCGCATCGTGGACTTCCCGCTGTCCAACTGCGTCAACTCCAACATCGATACCGTTGGCATCGCAACGCAGTATCAGCCCCAGAAGCTGAACGAGTACATCGGCAACGGCCAGCCGTGGGACCTCGACCGTCTGCACGGCGGCGTCCACACCCTGCCCCCGTATGAGCAGGCAAAGGGAACTGACTGGTACAAGGGCACGGCAAACGCCATCTACCAGAACATCAGCTTCATCGACAGCTATGATCCGGAGTACGTCATCATCCTGTCCGGTGACCAGATCTGCAAGCAGGACTATGCAGACTTTCTCCGCTTCCACAAGGAAAAGGGCGCTGAGTTCTCGGTCGCCGTCATGGAAGTCGATTGGAAGGAAGCTTCCCGCTTCGGCCTGATGGTCGCAGACGAGAACGACAAGATCACCGAGTTCCAGGAGAAGCCCCCGGTCCCGAAGTCCAATCTGGCTTCCATGGGCATCTATATCTTCAACTGGGATGTCCTGAAGAAGTATCTGGAAGAGGACGAGGCAGACCCCAACTCCAAGAACGACTTCGGCATGAACATCATCCCCGCTCTGCTGCGCGACGGCCGCAAGATGTACGCTTACCGCTTTGCGGGCTACTGGCGTGACGTCGGAACCATCGACAGCCTGTGGGAAGCCAACATGGAAGTCCTCGATCCCGAGAACTCCGGCATCGATATCTTCGACAAGACTTGGAAGATCTACAGCCGCAACCCCGTGCTGCCGGCTCAGAAGATCGGCCCCCGCGCTGTTGTGCAGGATTCCCTCGTCACGGAGGGCTGCAAGATCTATGGCCGCGTCACGCACTCTGTCCTGAGCGCCGGCGTCATCGTGGAAGAGGGCGCAACGGTCGAGGATGCGGTCCTGATGGACGGTGTTGTGGTCAAGGCCGGTGCAGTCGTCAAGCGCTGCATCCTGGCTGAGGATGTCGTTGTGGGCGCAGGTGCAAAGATCGGCGGCGACGGCCCGATCGCTCATGTGGGCACTGGCCTTACCGTTGGCGCAGGTGCTACCGTCAAAGAGGGCGCCAAAGTATTTGATTCCGTCAAGGAGGGCGAGGAAGTATGCTGAGCCAGAACAACAATGCGTTGGGCATTATTTTCCCCAACAGCTATGACACCACCGTGCCTGAACTCGTGACCGAGCGCGCGATGGCGTCCATTCCGTTTGCCGGCCGTTACCGCATGGTGGACTTTGTGCTGTCCAGCATGGCAAATTGCGGCATTTCCAACGTGTCCATCGTCGTGCGTAAGAACTACCACTCCCTGATGGATCATCTGGGCACTGGCCGTGAGTGGGATATGGCCCGCCGCCACGGCGGCCTGAACATCGTGCCTCCTTTTGCTGAAAAGGGCGTGCGCATCTATTCCGGTCGTGTCGAGGCTCTGGGTTCCATCCTGAACTTCCTCGAGAACCAGAAGGAAAAGTATGTCGTCATGAGCGATGCCAACATCGCCATCAACTACGACTTCAACGCTCTGCTGGCTGCCCATCAGGCAAGCGGCGCAGATGTGACCATCGCTTACCAGAAGACCGAGATCCCCGAGGGCCGCAAGAACGACAACTACACCCTGACCGTCGATGAGAACGGCCGCGTGACGGAGCTGCTGTTCAACGATTACCGCCCCGGCATCCAGAACCTCGACCTGAACATCTACGTTCTGGAGCGCGAGACCCTGATCAAGCTGGTCAAGGATGCGACCGCCCGCGGCCTGATCTACTTCGAGCGCGATATTCTGGCACACAATGTCAACATCCTGAACATCCACGCTGAGGAGTACAAGGGCTATGTCGCTCACATCTGCGACATGAAGAGCTACTTCGACGAGAACCTGAAGCTGATCGATGAGAAGAATCTGGACGCTCTGTTCCCCAAGAAGAGCCCGGTCTACACCAAGATCCGCGATGACAACCCGGTCCGTTATGTCACCGGCTCCTCCGTCGCCAACTCTCTGCTGGCAGACGGCTGCGTCATCGAGGGCACGGTCGAGAACTGCGTGCTGTTCCGCGGCGTCAAGATCAAGAAGGGCGCAGTTGTCAAGAACTGCGTCCTGATGCAGGACACCATCGTGGAAGCCGGCGCACAGCTGGACTGCGTCGTGACCGATAAGAACGTCCGCGTGACTGCTGACAAGAAGCTGTCCGGCACGGAGAGCTTCCCCGTCTATGTGCAGAAGAACCACACGGTCTGATGCGTTCCGTTTGAACTATTCACAGGGGCGGCTCCCTCCCCGGTAGCCCCTCTCGAGAAGAGGGGCGGGGGCCGTTTGTGCCCCCGCCCGCTCTTTGTTCTTTCACCTTTTATTGGAAAGGAGCAAATTTATGAAGATCCTGTATGCTGCTTCGGAAGCGACTCCCTTTGCAAAATCCGGCGGTCTGGCAGACGTGGCAGGTTCTCTGCCCAAAGCTCTGGTCAAGGACGGCGTGGATGCCCGCGTCATCATGCCGCTGTACGGCGACCTGAAACTGCGCGATAAGCTGGAGTATGTCACCAACTATTCCGTCCCTGTGGGCTGGCGCAGCCAGTACTGCGGTCTGTTCAAGGCTGAGGTCAACGGCGTGACCTACTACTTCCTCGACAACGAGTATTACTTCAAGCGCCGCGGCCTGTACGGCTTCTACGATGACGGCGAGCGCTTCGCCTTCTTCTCCCGCGCGGTGCTGGAGACCCTGTTCTACATCGACTTCACCCCCGACATCATCAACTGCAACGACTGGCAGACCGCACTGGTCCCCGTCTATCTGAACCTGTACTATCGTCATCTGGATAAGTTCAACCGCATCAAGACGGTCTTTACCATCCACAACATCGCTTATCAGGGCAAGTACGGCACGGATATTCTGGAGGACACCTGCGGCATCGGCCGCCGCGACCAGCATATCGTGGAGTACGATGGCTGCGCAAACTTCATGAAGGGCGCATTCGAGACGGCGGACAAGATCACCACCGTCAGCCCCACCTACGCACAGGAGATTCTGGATCCGTGGTTCAGCTACGGTCTGGACCCGCTGCTGCGCGAGAAGCAGTATAAGCTGTGCGGCATCCTGAACGGCATCGATATGGA